>JAFEHB010000371.1_pt1 | contig 35420 bp, 32 predicted proteins | sample 9267121 | NCBI WGS metagenome assembly JAFEHB01 (sample SAMN17103336, study PRJNA684904) | human gut metagenome | isolation source: diarrhea sample from child under the age of five | host: Homo sapiens | place: South Africa: Mafikeng, Mafikeng Provincial Hospital | collected 2019-09 | reverse complement strand
TAGTATAACATGGGAACATATAAATATCTATGATTACTTATGGGGCAAGTTAAGAGCTAAAGCAAGGGGTTTTACGATGCATTGGATAAACAGTATGTATTCTGTGTAACAGGCAGCGGTTATGAACAAAATATAGATACGATCAATACAATACTGACTTCATTAAGCCTTTAAAACCACTGGGGACAAAAACTACCGGGGACGGAGGTTGATGGTATTCAACTCCGTCTTCAGTGGCTTTAATATCGTCCCCGGTGGCTCTGCTCTTATAGAGGCAGCATGAGTGCGATCGTGCTGCCTTTCTCATTGCTTTCGAGCACTTTTACCTGTCCGCCATGCTGTCTGGCAATTTCGGTTACGAGGGCGAGTCCAAGGCCGGCACCACCCATGGCACGGCTTCGGGATTTGTCTACGCGGAAAAACGGGGCGAAGATTTTTTCCTGATATTCAGGAGAAATTCCAATGCCGGTGTCAGAGATTTCAATGAAAGCACAGTCTGCCGGATGAGGCTGTGAAGAGGCATCCAGAATGACTTTTCCCGGATGGAGAGTTACAGTTACTTTTCCTGAAGGATGGTTATATTTGATAGCATTTTCCACGAGATTATACACAGCACGGTAGAGAAGAAGATAACTTCCGGTAACAGTACAGTCGCCATCTCTTTGGATCAATTCAATTTGCTTCTGCTCAGCCACTGAAGCCAGATCACAGAAAACTTCCTCTGTAAGCTCTGCCAGCGAAATTGTCTCAGAGCGTTCAACCGTCTGAATACCGGTCATATCGAGAAGAATCTCTGCCAGATGAGAAAGACGCCCGGTCTGTTCCTGAATCAAGGAGAAAATCTCCTGGTATTCTTCTGTGGAAGGTGTCTTTTTGCGGGCAAAAACTTCCAGATTTGTCTGCATGACGGCAAGCGGAGTCCGAAGCTCATGTGCGGCACTGGCAGAAAACTGCTTCTGTGCAGTGAATGCATCATCCAGACGAGAGAGCATTTTATTAAAAGAAGCAGTCAACTGGGAAATTTCGTCATTACTGTCTGGTATTTCCAGAGATTCTGAAAGATTCTGCGCCTGTATTTTACCAATTTTTGTACTGAGGTCATGCAAAGGAGTCAGTGCACGGCGGCTGATGAAATAAGTTCCAATACTGCTTAGAAGAATAATAATGCCGGTAGCGATCATGCTTCTGATGCGAAATAAGGCTTTGGTCGCCTGCACCTGATTGGAAAGATCCGGAAACAATATGGATGGATCTACATTGAAAGTGATTGGTGTGGAGTCAGTTTTATTAATCTGTACGATGTAGCTTTCAAGATTTTCCATTCCGGTGACAGCGGAATTACTGATGAAAAAATACATCAGAATGCAGGTGACGGTTACAAGCAGAGTGATGAGCAAAGTCAGCCGCCATTGCAGGGAGCGTTTCTTCAGTGGATTTTTTATTGTATGATTTTCTTTCATTTCAGATCCTCCGTCAGAATATAGCCCTGTCCGATCCTATTCTGGATCGGATCATTGCCAAGAGCCGTGCGCAGCTTTTTGCGAAGGGCAGAAATATGGACACGTATGGAGTTGCTGAAGCTGTTGACGCTTCCGTCCCAGATATGTTCGATCAGTTCTTCCGGGCCGATGATACGATTCTGGTGAAGCATAAAATATTCCAGCAGTGCGGTTTCCTTCCGGGTGAGAGAAAGTTCTTCGTTGTTGATGCTGGCTTTTCTTGTACGGGTATCAAAGGTGATACGTCCGCATTTCAGGCAGATATTTTCCTGAATAAATTTTCGCCGTGTCAGGCTGCGGATCCGGGCTTCCAGTTCCTCGAAGTGAAAAGGCTTTGTCAGATAGTCATTTGCTCCAAGATCAAGTCCTTCTACTTTGTCCTGGATCTGTCCTCTGGCGGAAAGGATCAGAACAGGTGTGAAGGAGTTTATTTCCCGGAACTGCCGCAGGATTTCCAGACCATCTATGCCGGGAAGATTCAGATCCAGAAGAATCAGATCATAATTTTCGGTCAGGCACAATTCCAGTCCCTCATCTCCATCAAAACAGGTATCTGTTTCGTATCCATTCAGGCGAAGTCCCTCTGCAATTGAGCGGCAGAGCTGTTCTTCATCTTCTATTACTAATATGTGCATAAGAAATCTCCTTTGTCAAATATGATGTCGGGGTTAAAATGCTTATAGTGAAACTCTGGTATTATCATATCATGTTCCATATAAAATTCCCGTAAAAAATACAGGAATAAAAAGAAATTTTGATTTTTTTGATTTCTTAACAGAGATTTTATAGACAGGATGATATAATACGGTTACAGTAATCAAAGCGTGTATAATAAAAACACAAAACGATTTATAAATTACAGGACAAATATGAAGGGAGATATAAATATCATGAAATTCAGAATGAAAAAAATAACAGCACTTATGGCAGCAGCAGTATTGGGAGTATCCACCTTTGGCGGAGTATCCGTAATGGCAGCAGAAAGTACAGAAGCGATGGCGGTTCCGGCAGACCAAGCCGGAATGGTAGTTGATGGTGATGCAGCTGCTGCAGAAGGGGATGCAATTCCGTCTGATTTTATACAGGGTACTTTTAAACCATCTGAGACAACTGTGCAGGCACAGGATTCTTATGAGTATCCATTCCTTGGACTTAACATGAAACTTCCGGAGGAACTGCTTAAACAGATAAAAGCGCAGACCATTGCGATGATCACAAATGAAGTATGGAATGACAATGCAGATGCAATTAAATATGCATATATAAGCTGGAGCGAAATGACCGAGGAGCAGAAAGAGGCAGAGGTTGACAAGATGGGAACAGCATATGATGACTGGTACAATAGTCTTGCAAAAGTTGGAGCGATTGGAATCTATGACGAAGATTCTGAGAAAGAACTGGATAAGATCACAGGCTGCACAGAACACAAAGAAATCGGAAGCAGCAGTGATGGAAAGTATAAATATTATCTGAGCACTAATAAAGATGCAGATGAATCTCTGAAAAAAGAAGTGGAAGAAATTGATGTGACACTCACAGAGATGACACCATTCCAGAAGCTTTCCGCATTTGACCAGCCACAGGAGACAAGCAATGAAGGTGATTCTACAACTGTAGGCAAGTTTGAGACAAAAGGCGTTGATGGAAAAGATTATACAGAAAAAGTATTCAGCGATTATGATCTTACACTTGTGAATGTTTTTACTACCTGGTGTTCTCCATGTGTAAATGAGATTCCGGAGCTGGAAAAACTCTATGAAGAGATGAAGGAAAAGGGTGTTGGAGTTGTCGGTGTCGTTCTTGATACAGTGAGTGATGATGCCAAACAGAATGAGGATACAGTGAAAAAAGCCGGTGTCCTTCAGGAGAAGACAAAAGCATCCTATCCGTTCCTGATCCCGGATTCAACAATGATGAATGGACGTTTAAATGGTATCTCTGCTTTCCCGGAAACATTCTTTGTTGACAAAGAAGGAAATATTGTAGGAGAAACCTATTCAGGAAGCCATACACTGGACGAATGGAAAGAAATCGTTGAAAAAGAACTTGAAAACATTTCAAAATAATTTGATAGAAAGATCAGAACAATGATGAAAAAAATAACAGATTCAAAGTGGATAGGTCCTGCACTGGCGATTCTGGGAATTCTCCTGATGATATTTGGAATTTACCGGGGCGAAGTGGATGTAGTCTTTACAAAAGCAATCAATATCTGTATGGAGTGTATTGGAATTGGATAATAAAAAAATGAAAATCAATGAATGGCCGCGCCACGGGATTCAGGCACTGTGGGCGTTTTTTACCAACAGTCATGTTTCCGGATTTGTGACTGGAAAGATTTATACCGGAAAATTGAAAAATGTATGTGTTCCGGGGCTGAACTGCTATTCCTGCCCCGGGGCCACAGGTGCCTGTCCTATTGGTTCCTTTCAGGCAGTGCTCGGCAGCTGGAATTTCAAAATGGCATATTATATAGTTGGATTTCTGATTTTTATCGGAGCTCTGCTGGGAAGACTTGTCTGTGGATTCCTCTGTCCGTTTGGACTGATCCAGGATCTTTTGAATAAGATTCCTTTTCCCAAAAAGATTCGGACATTCAGGGGAGATAAGCTGCTTCGTAAACTGAAATATGTGATTCTTCTGGTGTTTGTAGTTTTGATGCCATTATTTGTGGTGGATATTATGGGGCAGGGCTCCCCTTATTTCTGTAAGCTGATCTGTCCGGCAGGTACGCTGGAAGGCGGGCTTCCACTGGTGCTTTTGAATAAATCCATGCGCAGTGCAGTGGGATGGCTCTATGTGTGGAAGAATACGATTCTGGTGATCACAATCATACTCTCCATTATCATTTATCGGCCGTTCTGTAAATATATCTGTCCGTTGGGTGCTTTTTATTCTGTATTTAATAAAGTTTCTGTTTTCCGTTATCGAGTGGATGCAGAAAAATGTGTTCACTGTGGAAAATGTGCAAAAGCATGTCAGATGGAAGTAAATCCGGTGGAAAACCCGAACAGCTTAGAATGTATTCGCTGTGGAAGATGTAAAAAGATCTGTCCGACACAGGCAATTCAGTGTGGGACAAAAAGAAAATAAAATTTTTATATGGGCTTAATATCAGATGATAATCAATATTGAGCTTGTATAACTTCTTTTTTGGTATATAATACTATTAAAATCAAAAAAGAGGAGATTAGTTATGCCAGAAAAACATAAAAGAAAACATCTGACATCCTTTCAGATGATTATTTTAGGTTTTGCAGGAGTGATCCTTTTGGGAGCACTCCTGCTTATGTTACCCGTCTCATCTGCGGAGAGAGTTGTAACGCCATTTGATCAGGCACTTTTTACTTCAACTTCTGCTGTATGTGTGACGGGTCTTGTTGTGCAGGACACAGGAAGCTACTGGTCAGGTTTTGGACAGGCAGTGATATTGCTGCTTATACAGACAGGCGGCCTGGGAGTTGTAACGGTTGCCGTTTCGGTGTTTATGCTGTCAGGACGAAAGATATCACTGATGCAGCGAAGTACCATGCAGGATGCCATCTCAGCACCAAAAGTCGGTGGTATTGTCCGCCTGACAAAGTTTATTCTGAGAGGAACGTTTCTGATCGAGGGAATTGGTGCGGTTTTGCTTCTTCCGGTATTTTGCCGTGATTTTGGAATAAAAGGTATATGGATGTCGATTTTTCATTCCATATCGGCCTTTTGTAATGCGGGATTTGATATACTTGGTACCGCAGATAACACTTTTGTATCACTGAGTGGTTATGCCGGAAATTTCTGGTTAAATATAGTGATTATGCTTCTGATTATCATTGGTGGCATTGGTTTTCTTACATGGGATGATGTTTATACGAATAAACTCCGATTTAAACGTTATCGTATGCAGAGCAAGATTATTCTGTTAACGACCGCAATCCTGATTTTTGTCCCGGCGATCTTCTTTTTTGTCTGTGACTTTGGACAGGTATCGATTGGGAAACGGACGCTGTTATCGCTTTTTCAGTCTGTAACGACAAGAACGGCTGGTTTTAATACCGCAGATCTGTCATCGATGACTGAGGTGGGACAGGCGATCATGATACTTCTTATGCTAATGGGAGGATCACCAAGTTCTACAGCAGGTGGCATGAAAACAACGACAGTGGCAGTCCTGCTTTTGAATGCGTTTGCGACATTTCGAAGTCGTGAGGATGCGGGGGCTTTTGGAAGAAGATTCGACAGTCAGGTAATAAAAAATGCCGCAACGATAGCAATGCTGTACTTTGTATTGTTTTTCTTTGGAGGAATAACCATCAGTGTTTATGAAGGGCTTTCATTACAGCATTGTCTGTATGAGGCTGCTTCAGCAGTAGGAACCGTAGGACTTACTCTGGGAATCACACCGGGGCTTCATATCCTGTCACGACTGATACTGATCGTGCTTATGTATCTGGGACGTGTAGGAGGACTGACCCTGATCTATGCAGTATTATCCAGAAGAAATATGAATGCCAAAATGCCATTGGAAAAAATAACAGTTGGATAGAAGAGGAGATAGAATGAAGAATATTTTACTTATTGGTCTTGGACGATTTGGAAAACATATTGCAATGCAGCTGAATGAAATGGGACACGAAATCATGGCAGTGGATATCAATGAGGAGCGAGTCAACAGAATCCTTCCTTTTGTCACCAATGCCCAGATTGGAGACAGTACAGATGCCAGTTTCCTGGAATCACTGGGAATAGGAAATTTTGATATCTGCTTTGTTACCATTGGAGGCAGTTTTCAGAATTCGCTTGAGACAACATCATTATTAAAAGAACTGGGAGCAAATCTGGTAATTTCCCGGGCAGAGCGTGACGTACAGGAAAAATTCCTTTTACGGAATGGTGCAGACAGAGTCGTTTATCCTGAAAAACAGGTGGCAAAATGGGCATCTATCCGTTATGCGGATGATCATATCCTTGACTATATGGAAGTAGATGCGTCTCATGCGATCTTTGAAGTAGCAATCCCAGATGAATGGATTGGAAGATCTGTTGGAGAACTGGATATTCGAAGAAGATATAATATAAATATTCTTGCAGTAAAAAAAGAAAGAGAAGTCAGTGTGACAATTTCTGTAGATACAGTTCTTGAAGCTGACAGTACGCTTCTGGTTCTTGGAGATTATAAAGCAATTCAGAAATTTTTCCACATCTGATAACAGTGAATTAACAGACAGGTGAAAGAAGTGATTTTTAGGGGGAGAGAGTCATGATTTTTGGAATGACATATTTTCAGATATGCCTGTATTTTCTGGTTTATTCTTTTGGCGGCTGGGTTGTTGAAGTTATTTTTCATGCGGTAGCACTTGGAAAGGTTATAAACCGGGGATTTTTGAACGGACCGGTATGCCCTGTGTATGGATTCGGAGTGCTTTCTGTGTTTGCCATGCTCAATACGATCCAGAGTGGCGGACATCAGATGAATGATGCAATGATCTTTCTGTTTGGAATTATCCTTGCAACGGCAGTGGAGCTGATCGCCGGCTGGCTGCTGGATGTATGTTTTCATGCGAGATGGTGGGACTATTCAGATAAGCCGTTCAATTTCCACGGATATATCTGTCTGGAGTTTTCGCTGATCTGGGGACTTGCAATCGTTATGGTAGTAAAGGTTTTTCAGAAATATGTAGAAAGTCAGGCATCCCATACCCCGGCAACCTGGGAGTGGATCGTAATAGCTGTTTTATATGCAGTGTATCTGACAGACTTCATTGTGACGGTAGCAGTTATCCGTGGTCTGAACAAGAAACTTACCAGACTGGACAAGGTTCGTTCTGATCTGAGAATTGTGAGTGATAAGCTCAGTGATACTCTGGCTACGACAACGATTGAAACTGCGCAGAAGGTTGGAGAAGGAAAGGTTCAGGCATCCCTTGCGAGGGCAGAATTCCGTGATGCAACTGCAGCACAGAAAGAAAAATCCATCGAAATGCTCCGCGTGAAGAGAGCAGAGCTCCAGGCACAGTTTGATGAGCTTTCCAATTCTATCACCAACCACACGATCGTTGGTCAGGGACGTATCATCAAGGCTTTCCCTAAGATGAAACACAGAGACTACTCTGAACTGATCCAGGAGCTGAAGAAAAGACTGTAATAAACTAAATTGAACCATTATACCCGAACGGGAGTATTTTGCTAAAAAAGATCACTGCATTATACCCGTTCGGGATTTTTGCTTATAGAATATATTTTGCAGTTTATGCAGAAAAACAACCATTTATGAATCCTGACAATATAATTTATTATTCCGTGATATGATATTTTCAGCAAAGTAAGAAGTGAGATCCACATAGGGTGGATGCGAAACAATAGTCAGAAACATACAGCTGTTGGCAGAAATAAAACAGCAGATAAGGATGGATTTCAATATGAGTTTAAAGTATGAAAATATCATAAGACAGATGACTCTGGCAGAGAAAGCACAGATGATGTCAGGAAAAAACACATGGGAAATGGTCGATTTTGAAAAATATGGTATCCCGTCTATGTTTATGTCCGATGGACCTCATGGCTTGAGACGGCAGGCACTGGCAGATAAGGATTCTATTTTCTACTATTATAAAAAACTGATCGAACCGCGTCATAAAGAAAGCATGCTGACAGAAGGAAATTACCAGCTTATCCTTCCGGAAGATGAAAAGATTTTTGCTTATCTGAGAAATACAGAAAATGAGAGCTGGCTTGTGGCAGCTAACATGTCCGAAGATACCATATCAACTGACAGGCTAAAAACTATTGCAAAAGAAAAGAGGATGTTATAATTGGGAACTCTGTTGAACAGACAGGGAAAGGTTTCAAAAAAACAGTTGAGGTCTTAAACAGACTGATTCAGAAAGGCCATCATATTGTTCCGGCAAGTGGACGTGCATTTACCCTTCTTCCGAATGAAGTTTTGAAATTGGAAGGAATACAGTATGCTGTTGTGGAAAACGGTGCTATTGTATGGGATTGGAAAAATCAATGTGCGATAGAAAAGGAGCCAATCCCGAAAGGAATGGTAAAGGCAACACTTGAAGACATAGAAAAACAGGCGTCCACTGGTTATTGTGCAGAGATTATTGTAAATGGTAAAGTCTATGCAGATATGGAAACACAGAAAGAACTGGATCGCCCGGATCTGGCGGAAAATTATGTGGAATATATGAAACGGAACCATATTTTTATCGAAAATCTGTCTGCAAGTACAGATTTGTTAGATGTTGCTGAAAAATTGAATATTTATTTTGACGATGTTGAACTCAGTGAAAATGTACGGGCAAAATGGAGAACAGAGTCGCAGCTTAATACAACAACTTCAATAAGCGGCAACGTAGAATTTACAGCAGCAGGAATCGATAAAGGACATGGTATTAAAATACTGCAGCAGCGCCTGGGCATTCCAAAGGAACACTGCATTTCCATAGGAGATGACGAAAATGATCTGGAAATGTTCGAACAGGTCCATATGGCAGTTGCAATGGGAAATGCAAAAGAAATTGTAAAACAGGCAGCGAATGAGATAACATTAGACTGCGATAAAGATGGTGCAGCGGTATTTTTAGAGAAATATTGTTAGATCAGAAATAAAAGAGAATATTTAAAAAGATATTGTATTTTAAGTAGAATTCTATTATTATGATCATGTGAGTTCAAATACGAATAAAACAATGCCTCAGATATATTTGTACAGACCCGAAAAGGGACATTTTTCGGTCTTTATAAGTGTTTCTGAGGCATTTTCTTTTTTGAAACCAGGAGGAGACAAGCAAATGAAGAAAAAATATCATGAAATATCACTTGCAAAAAAGTTTTCTTTTACAAGTATAATTATCATAGTTTTAACAATTTTATCATTAACGGTTTTGATTCGCATAATATATGAAAAATCAGTTCTGAATATCACAAGCGAAAGTTATAAAGAAAAATTTCAAATTATATCGGATAATAGCCAAAATGTTTTGGAAAATGCAGAAAAAATAGCGAAAGCTTTATTGACGGATGATGCAATTCAGAATTGGTTTTTGCTGAATTCTGAAGAAAATGCAGATCAGATAAAATACAAAATGCAGGTAGAAAGACGTTTGGACTATCTGGATGCTTTGTATTCGGATAAAGAATACAGCAGTATTTCATTATTTGATTCATATGGACATATTGTAAATTCTAACAGTATTCGTTCAGAATCACAAAAATATGAAAAATTTTTCTCGTTAGTTAAAGATAATTATAATGTTAAATGGATTGATTTGTATAACCTGTGTATTGAAGGATATGAGAAAAAAGGAATTGGATACATAAGATATTACAGAGATTATGATACAGGTATTATAAAAGGGTATCTGATGATAGAATATCAGTCTCCGTTGCTGATAAATAATTTTACCCATATTAAAAACGGAGAACAGGGAAAATATGTAATTGCGGATATGGAAGGAAATACCAAGATTGAAAATGATAAAGATATATCTGAAAATATCGGAGATAAGGATTATTTTAAATGGGCAATTACAAATCAAAAAGGTGGAAAAGTATTTAATATAGATGAGGAGCGATATCTTGTCACGACTTCAGAGATTCCTACCCTGAATTGGATAATGATTGGCCTGACACCGGTCAAGGAATTAACCCGTGCAGGCAGAAATATTATACAAATCATATATATGGTCGGATTTATTTCAGTGTTGTTAAATATTGTTTTTAGTCTGAGAGTTGCTTACAGTGTAACAAAACCATTAATGGAGCTGACACGCACCATGTCGAGTTTTGGAAAGGGAAATCTGTCTGTAAAAGTACCGGTTTTGTATATGGATGAAATTGGTATTTTGTCAGAGGCATTTAATAAAATGGCAGAAAAAATCCGACAATTGATAGAGCAGGTTTATCAGGAACAAAAGGCCAAAAGAAAACTCGAGTTGGCTGCATTACAGGCACAGATTAATCCGCATTTTCTTTATAATACATTAAATAGTGTAAGCTCACTGATTCAGATGGAATGTCTGGATGATGCATTTGTAATGATACAGGCCATTGGTACTTTTTATAGAACGTCATTAAGTGATGGTAAAACTTTGATATCCATACAGCAGGAAATGATTAATATTGAAAATTATATAAAAATACAAGAGTTTCGTTATGGTAATAAAATTATTTATAAAATTGATATAGAAGAAGAAATCCTGAAAGAATGGATTGTCAAATTAACATTGCAGCCATTAGTGGAAAATGCAATTTATCATGGGGTAAAAGAAAAACGTGGTCAGGGTATCATTGAAATAAAAGGATGGAAAGAAAATAATAAGGTATATATCACAGTATCAGACAATGGAACAGGTATTCCTAAAGAAAAATTAATTGATCTGTTTAGCATGGATACAAGAGAAAAAGAATCAGCCTTTGGACTATTTAATATTCAGCAAAGACTGCAGATTTATTTTGGAAAAGAATATGGACTTCATTTAGAAAGTAAGGAAGGACAGGGTACGATTGCAACAGTATGTTTGCCTGCAGGATTTAAGAAGGAGATTGAAAAAAATGAAAGCATTTCTGGTTGATGATGAGTTTCTGCAAAGAAAACTAGTTAAAAAATCTGTTGACTGGCAGAGTATCGGTATAGAACTCTGTGGAGAAGCAGAGGATGGGGAAGAAGCACTGGAAAAAATCTTCATGCTGAAACCGGACATATTGATTATGGATATCAATATTCCTTATGTGAATGGTATTGAAGTGTCAAAAAGGGTCAAAAAAGTATTTCCGGAAACACAGGTGATTATTCTGACTGCATATGGGGAATTTGAATATGCAAAAGAAGCGTTAGCTTTTGGAGCGTTAAGCTTCGTTCTGAAACCACTTAATCCAAAAGAATTGACCAGTGAGTTAATGAAATGTAAGGAAAAGATTCAAAGAATTCAACAACAGAAATTGTCAGTAAAAAAAATGCAGGAAGCAATTACCCAGAATCAGAAAGAAAAAATTTTATTGGAGCAGGCTTCGGGAATAAATATATATGAAGACTCAAATGAAATATGGAATCAGTTGGGTATTTCAACAAAAAAACAAATCGTGGTACTCATTGCCAGATTTCAAGGGGAAAATAATGATAAAAGGGCCTTTGAAATAGAAGAAATGATACAGGACTATTATCCGGAATATGAAATGATAATAATAAATCAAAGGTATACGTTTATTCTGTTTGGAGAAACAGACATGGCTTATAAAACTCAAATGCTCTGCACTTACTTACAAGAGGCAATGAATAAAAACAGAACGTGGAATGGTGGTATCAGCAGGGTTCATGATAACATCAGAGATCTGAAAACTGCATATCACGAGGCCTACTCAGCAGCGCAGAAGGGAAAGAAAGATAATCGTCTGTTGATATATGAGTCCGTAGATATTGTGGAGATGCTGCAAACATTAGATTATGATCCATCTGTGTTTCTGTACTATCTCAGAAAAAATGAACATGAAATGTTATATAAAGAAATAGAAACAATGTTTGATCAGATGGAAGAAAAGAACAGTAGTTTTTACGTTGTACACTATGTGGCAATGGATCTTTTTATACATATTTCTTTTTTTATGTCGGAGGCAGGAGTTGATTTTTCATGTGTAATAAAAAAGGAACAGCAGGAACTGACAGGTTTACAGAATAACGGAAGTATCAGAGAAATAAAAAAAACACTGTTGGACATTCTGGAAAAATGTTTTGGATGTATGAAAACCAGAAAGATTCCGGTGACGCAAAGAAAAGTTCAAGATGCAATAGATTTTATAGACGACAATTTTTATAAAAAAGATATGAGTTTGAATATGGTAGCTGGTGAAATCGGAGCAAATGCCAGTTATCTGAGCAGTATTTTTAAGAAAGAAAAAGGCTGTTCTTTAAGTAGATACCTTACTCAGGTACGCCTGGAACAAGCAAAGAAATATTTGATCGAATATCCAGATAAGACACTCATAGATATTTCTGAGTCGGTAGGATATAGTGATGTATATTATTTTAGTAAAAACTTTAAAAAGTATTATGGGATTTCTCCTTCAAAATATATGGAAGAAAGAAAAAACTAAATATCTAAAATTTTTCCCACGCATCTAAAAATAGTACATTCACGAATTGCCATAAAAATGATAATCTTACCTCATCAAAAAACAGGAGGGGAAAGGAAATGGCAGAAAAAGAAATTCCATTTAGACAGATCCATCTGGATTTCCATACCAGCGAGGCTATTCAGGGAGTGTGTTCTGAATTTGATGCAGAAGAATTTGCCCAGACGCTGGAAGATGCACATGTTAATTCCATTACATTGTTTTCCTGCGGACATCATGGGAATTTGTATTATGATTCAAAAATATTTCCGGAAATGGTACATCCGGGACTGGCACACAGAGATCTCTTACGGGAACAGTCAGAAGCATGCAGAAGACACGGGATTCAAGTAAATCTGTATACAACCATACGTTGGAATAAGCGTATTGCAGATATGCATCCAGAGTGGATTTGCATCGATGAAAATGGAGCATTGCAGGATTACAAAGGAAAAGGATATTTTGAGGCGGGCTTTTATAAAAATCTTTGTGTAAATACTCCGTACAGAGATTTTCTGAAAAAACAGTTCGGTGAAGTACTTGAAACGATTCCGGGAGATGGAGTCTGGTATGATGCCGCATTTATGAATGAGTGCTGCTGTCCATCTTGTCAGAAGCTTATGAGAGAGCAGGGATTAAACCCGGCAAAAAAAGAGGACAGGCAGGAATTTGCAAGATGGACTTATTATGACATGGTGAGAGACCTTACTGCATTTGCTAAAAAGTATAATCCGGATTTTCATGTATGTTATAATAAAGGACATCTGGGATATCTGGATAAACCAGTTAAAGAAGACTATTCTTATTTCTCGTTTGAATCACTTCCAGGTGTAGAGTGGGGATATCTGGATTTTCCGGTTTCTGCAAAATACATGAGAAATTTTGGAAAAGAATGTCTGGGACTTACAAGTCGATTCCATACCGAATGGGGAGATTTTCATGCTTTTCGTAATGAGGCGGCGATGGAGTATGAAGTGTTCTCTATGTTGGCACATGGATGCAAGTGCACGATTGGAGACCAGATGGACTACTGGGGAAAATTAAATACAGATATGTATAAGCAAATCGGAAGAGTATATAAATCTGTAGAAGAAAAAGAACCCTGGTGTGAAAATGCAAAACCGATTTCAGAAATTGGTGTATTTACTGCTGAAGAGTTTTATGCAACAGGTGTTGCAGGTCACATTCCAGGAGCGTCAGAAGGTGTAGCCAGATTGTTAATGGAATTAGGATATCAGTTTGATTTCATTGACAGTACGCTTGATTTTGACAAATACAGACTCTTAATACTTCCGGATGTAATCCCAGTAGATGAAGAATTAAGAGATAAATTAAGTACTTATCTGAAAAAAGGCGGCAAGCTTTTAGTGAGTTATCAGTCTGGCCTTGACAGAGCGCATCAGAAGTTTATGATTCCGGAACTTGCTGTTGTTTATAGGGGAGAGGCACCTTATAGTCCGGACTTCATCTGGCCAAAAGAACATTTATCTAAAGATTTAGCAGATGCTGAGCATGTTATGTATGATAAAGGTACTCTGGTAGAAGCCACAGATGAAGCGGTATTTGTACAGAAGGTAATTCCTCCGGTTTTCAATCGTACATATGAGCATTTTTGTTCTCATTTGCACTCACCGTCAGGAAGAAAAGAAGCTTATCCGGGAATTGTTGAAACAGAAAATACAGCTTATTTTATTCATCCTATTTTTACGACTTATCAGAACTGGGCACCGGCATGGTTTAAGAAACTGTTTCGAAATGAGTTGGAGAGACTGCTTCCAGATCCAATCATACAGCATAATGGACCATCAACTACGCAGGTCACAGTGCTTGAACAGAATCAGGAGAACAGAAAAATTGTTCATGTATTACATTATGTGCCAGTGAAAAAATGTAAGAATCTGGAGATCGTAGAAGATGTAATTCCATTGTACAATCTTAAAATTACGATGAATGAGGAGCGTAAGGTCAGAGACATATATACAGTACCTGACAGACAGAAGATTGTCTATGAACAAAATGGAAGCGAACTTGACTTTACTGTAAAAGAAGTCAATGGACATCAAATGATTGCAATCTGTTATGAAAGCTAAATTATAATGATCATCGGGAGGTATTTTATGAAAGGAAGAAAAGTTTTAGGAATCGTTTTAGCAGCAACGATGGCATTAACATCTGTTTCACCTGTACTTGCAGCAGATAAAGTAAAGATCAGTTTTATGAGCCGTGATAGTGGAGACACTCCAATGGCAAAAGTCTATGAGGATCAGATTGCAGCTTTTATGGAGGAAAATCCAGATATTGAGGTACAGAATGACTCAATTTATGAAGAATCTGCTTATAATAACAAGCTAAAAGTTGCTCTGTCTACAGGTGAAACTCCAAATATCTTCTATTATCCGGCTATTGCAGGATTAAAAGAATGGGCTCAGAATGGAGTACTTCTTGATCTTACAGAATCTCTTAATGCGGATGAAGACTGGAAGAACACTTTCCTAGATGGAGCATTGGATACATATGATCTGAGTGCATATGGAGCTGATGGAATTTATGCACTTCCAAATGAACTCAATGTAGATGCAATCTTTTATAATAAAGCTCTGTTTGAAAAAGCTGGAATTGAAAAAGTGCCAGAAACCATGGACGAGTTATATGATGCAATTGATAAACTGAATGCAGCAGGAATCACTCCATTTGGTGTGGGTGGTAAAAACACATGGGTAATGGGTCACATTTTTAACAACATTCTTGCAAAAAGAATTGGCCATGACGGAATTGTAAAACTCGGCATCGGCGAAAAGAAATGGACAGATGATGATGTGGTAGAATGCCTGCAGATTACAAAAGACCTGAAAGAAAAGGGTGCTTTTGCCGAGGGCTTTGAAGGAATGGACTATAATACACAGATGAATCAGTTCCTGACAGGAGAAGTAGCTATGATTTCTCACAGCAGTCCTATCATACCAGAAATGTTTAATTCTGAGTCGGAGATCCTGGATGATATTTCATTCTTTGCATTCCCATATTTTGAAGACAAACCAGAATTTAAAGATACACATGTTGTATATACTTCTGGATGGATGCTTTCCGGAACTATGTCTGATGAAGAAAAAGAAGCTACTTTAAAACTGATTAAGTATATGACATCAAAAGATTCTATTCAGGAACGAATGGATGCAGCAATGCGAGTAGCTCCTTATAAAGATATTATAGCACCGGACAGTGCTCCGCAGATCTTTAAAGATATGGTTGAATATACCGGAACGATAAGCGACTCAGTTGGAGAGTATTTTGATTATGACACATGCTCTACGCTGGTAGATACTTCACGAAACGGAATTTTGAACATGATGTTGTCTGATTCAGCTGAAGATACAGCACAGACTATTCAGGCAGATATTGATGCAAACCGTCCAGAAAGCTAAACTATGAAGCAAAAGGAAGGGACATAACGCACCCTTCCTTTTGTTTACTCAAAACAGGAATGAGGAGGGTGTTTATGGAGAAAATCAGAAGAAATAAAAAAGTGATCGCGGCATTTTTAATACCGGCGATTCTGATATATCTTTGTTTTGAATTGATTCCAGTAATTATGTCAATTTATTTTTCTTTTAATGATTGGCCTGGGATTCAGGCTGTAGCACTTAAATTTGTAGGTTTGAAAAATTACAGGAATATTTTTCATAATGCAGTTTTTCTTAAATCATTACAAAATGTTCTGATATACGTAGTAATCAGTGTGATTCTTCAGGTGCCGTTAGGATTTGGGCTGGGTCTTTTGATCCATCATTTTAAGAGAGGACAGAGATTTTTTAAAGCAGCCTTTTTCATACCTATGATCTTATCAGTAACAGCAGTTGCATTATTATGGAATTTTATTTATTTTCCAACTGAAAAGGGAATCCTTAATAGTTTGCTTATTAAAATTGGTCTTGCAAATTGTATGCAGCAATGGCTTGTAAATCCAAAAACATCACTGATGTGCTTGATTATAGTAAGTACATGGACAAGTGTTGGTTATTATATGATCATCTGTCTGGCGGGACTTACCTCGATTCCAAACTCAGTTTTGGAAGCTGGTGAGCTCGACGGTGCCACAGGATGGAAAAAAATCTGGAATATTTATATACCAATGTTATGGGAACCATTAAAAATGTCTACCATTATGGTAATAACAGGTGTACTTAAAATCTTTGATACTGTATATATTCTTACACCAACAGGTGGAACAAATAACTGTACGATTGTTCCTGCACTTCTGATGTACAACGAAGCATATCGATATGGACACTATGGAACCGGAAGTGCTATTGCAACTGTGATTTTTGTACTGAGTGCTGCAGTTTCTATTCTTAGTCTGACACTAATGAATAAAAAAGAATCTATAGAATATTAAGGGGGAAAGAAATGAAATCAAAAAAACGTTCCGCAAGACAGTATATATGTTTTGTAATTTTCGTGATTGTGGCATTGATTAATATATATCCGCTGGTATTCTCAATTTTTTGTTCATTTAAAGGTAATCTGGAAATTTTTTCATCATTTACTTCACTGCCGAAAAGATTGAGATTTGAGAATTATATAACAGCATGGAAGGTTGGAAACATTGGCAGATATTTTCTTAACACAATTATTCTTTCAGTAGGAACTCTGGTAATTGCCGGACTTTTTGGTGCAATGGCATCATATGTTCTAGCAAAATTCAGATTTCGTGGAAAGTCAAAAATATATCTGTTATTTATATCGGGAATGATGATTCCTATTCAGGCAGTATTGATTCCATTGTCATACATATTTGGAAAATTAGGGATAATGAATAATTATCCAGTGTTGATACTGTTATATTCGGCTTTTTGTTTTCCAATGACGGTTCTGGTTTTGACTGGATTTATGAATGGAATTCCTACAGAACTGGAAGAAGCAATGGTTATAGATGGGGCAAGTATTTTTCAAGTATTTTTTAAGATGATATTGCCGTTATCCGTACCTGGAATTGTAAGCGTTTCAATTTTTAACTTTATTCAGGTCTGGAATAATCTTCTGTTTCCGCTTATTTTTATATCAGATAAAAATAAAGGAACAATTTCGATGGGATTACTTGCATTCTTTGGAGAATACAGCACCGATTACAGCTCCAGTATGGCAGGAATATGCCTTACTACAATACCAGTAATTATCGCATATGTATTTTTCCAGGAAAAAATAGAAAATGGTTTGATGAGTGGAGCTATAAAAGGCTGATTCTGTTTTTATTTCTTCATGATCTGAATCCTTTTACGGTTATAAACCAGATGCAGATACATGGCATCCTGTGCCCGGAGTGGGTCATGGGATGCTATGGCATCCGTAATCTCACGGTGAGTTTCTATGGTTTCCTCATGCAGGGTGCCACCTGTTGTTTCAACAAAGAGAGGAATAGAACTGTTGATCACAGGAATCAGTCGTGGAACCACAACGTTTTTGCTGCTCATAGCGATCGCTGTATGGAATTCGATATCTTTTTGCGTGTGATCCTTATGAGTTTTTAATAATTTTTCAACTTCATCGCAGAGTGCGGTGATTTTTTTTATGTCTTTTTCGTCGGCATGTGTGGCGGCCATCGCCGCAATAGAAGGCTCGAGGAGAAAGCGTACTTCCAGGAGGTCATTGATCAGCTTCTGTTTGTTGCCGATAAAAGTAAAGCCCAGCGGATCTTCCACCATTCCGGGTGAAGAGGCAATGTAGGTACCGGAACCCTGACGAATCGTAACAATATTGCGGGAGGCGAGAAGCTTCATAGCTTCACGGACAGAACTTCTTCCAGCGTTCAGACGCTCAGACAGAATGGTTTCATTAGGTAATTTATCTCCTGGCTGCAGATTCTCTTCTAAAATAAGTTCAATAATGTCTTCGGATATTTTTTGAGGAAGACTTTTCTCTTCAGATGACAGATTCATCATATGATTTACTCCATTTCTAATAGTTGTAATGCTTTCTTTCTATGATAATGTCTTTTGATTCCAATGTCAAAATGCTAAAATGCACAAAAATTAATACAGAATTTTAGATAAAATTCCAGTATTGCGTTTTTGGCAAAGAGAATATATGATAAATACATCAGATGAATTCCGAGAAAAATACCTAAAATCTCGGAGAAAAACATAAAAAACAACAAAAGAGGTCAGATGAATTCACGAGAGAAACGTAAAACATCAGATGAATCAAGGAGGCTAAAGAAAAAATGGAAGAAACAACTTTTGCGGCGGATCCGATGAGACTGATGATCGCTGCTGCGGTAGGAATTGTAATCCTGCTGGTACTGATCATTAAATTTAAGCTTCATCCGGTTCTGTCAATGATGATTTCTGCCATCATCATTGGAGCAGGAGCAGGAATGCCGCTTACAATGATCTCAGATACGGTAGAAAAAGGTGTTGGAAAGACACTACAGGGAATCGCACTGCTGGTAGGATTAGGTTCCATGTTTGGAGGAATCCTCGAAGTAAGCGGGGGCGCTCAGAGAATAGCAGAGACGCTAATCGCTAAATTTGGTCAGAAGAAAGCCGGATGGGCACTTGGACTCACAGGACTTGTCATTGGTACGACAGTATTTTTTGAAGCTGGTGTTGTGGTACTGATTCCGCTGGTATTCAGTGTTGCAAAACAGACCAAAAAATCCACTCTGTATTATGCAATCCCACTTCTTTCAGGTCTGGCAAGTGGATATGCGTTTGTCCCACCGTCTGCAGGATCCGTACTTGTGGCAAATGCACTTGGTGTGAATCTGGGAACCATGATCATGGTAGGAGTTCCAACCGCACTGATCTGTATGATGGTTTCAGGAATCTTCTGGGGAAGCTTTATTGGTAACAAAATCCATACAGAGCTTCCGGCAAATGTGGAAGAGATTAAAGATGATGGAAAAGAGCTCCCGCCTTTTGGACTGGTCCTGGGAGTGATCCTGATTCCACTTGTTCTGATTCTTATTAGTACTTTATCAAAATACATGCCGCTTCCGGCGGGCGTTCAGGATGTTCTTGGATTTATCGGAAAACCATTCCTGGCATTAACGATCGCAACTCTGGCATCCATGTATTTTCTGGGAATTAAAAGAGGGTTTACCGGCGCGCAGTTAAAGAAAATTCTGGATCATTCACTCAGACCGGTTGGTATGATCCTTCTGGTAATCGCCAGCGGTGGAGTGATTCGCTGGATGCTTCAGGATTCCGGTCTTGGAAACATTATCGGACCAGTACTGGAGAAGAGTGGTCTTCCATTAATTCTGATCGCATTTCTGATTGCACTTCTGGTCAGAGCATCTGTAGGAAGTTCCATCGTAGCAATGACAATGGCATCCGGAATTATGGCAACTATGCCGGCCGTAATGGATACGAGTATGATCTACAGAGCTGCAATGTGCTGTGCGATCTGTGGTGGAGCAACTGCACTGAGTCATGTAAATGATGCAGGATTCTGGCTGGTAACATCTTTCCTTGAGATTGATGAAAAGACAACCCTGAAATCCTGGACGATCATGGAGACGCTGATCGGTGTTACGGCACTTATTGTAAGCTTTATTGTTTCAATATTTGCATAGGAGGCAGAGCACAATGATAAAGATACCGGTTTACCTAAGAGATATGTATGATGCAAAGCATTTAGTACAGGCGGCATCTGGCTGCAAGAAAGATGTAGATCTGATTTGTGGAAGATATATTGTAGATGCCAAATCGATGCTGGGTGTGTTCAGTTTACCGACATTTGATTCGGTAGAACTTGGAGTAGAAGAAGAGGACGAAGAGAAACTCAGAGAAACACTGGAGAGTTTAAATCTTATAAGAGAATAAAAATGGAGGAAAAAATCATGCAGTTAAAAAGTCAGGAAATGAGAAAACTTGCACCGGAGCTTGATCCGCTGCGTATTGGAACCGGATGGACAAAAGAAGATCTGGGAAAAGTTCAGGTTATGGTTGAGAGTACTTATGGTGACAGTCATCCGGGAAGCGGACATCTGAATATCCTTGTAGAAGAGGTACGCAAAGGAATTGCAGAAGAAGGTGGATTTGGAGCACGTTACCATTGTACAGATATCTGCGACGGTGAAAGTCAGGGAACAGACGGAATCAACTACAGTCTGGCAAGCCGTGAGATGATCGCAAATATGATCGAGATTCATGCAAATGCAACACCGTTTGATGCAGGTGTATATCTTTCAAGCTGTGATAAAGGTGTGCCGGGAAATCTGATTGGACTTGCCAGAGTAAATATCCCGTCTGTATTTGTTCCTGGTGGAACCATGAATGCCGGTCCGGAAATGCTGACTCTGGAACAGCTTGGAATGTACAGTGCAGGATTTGAACGTGGTGAAATTGATGAAGAGAAGCTTGACTGGGCAAAATGTAATGCATGCCCAAGCTGTGGAGCATGTTCCTTTATCGGAACTGCATCTACTATGCAGATCATGGCAGAGGCACTTGGTCTTGCACTTCCGGGTACAGCACTGATGCCGGCAACCAGTCCTGACCTTCTTGACTTTGCAAGAGAAGCAGGAAGACAGGCAGTAAGAATCGCACAGATGGAAAATATGCGTCCTTCTGACATTGTGACCATGGACAGCTTTGAGAATGCAATCCTTGTGCATGCTGCAATTTCAGGAAGCACAAACTGTCTGCTCCATATTCCGGCAATTGCACATGAGTTGGGTATTGAGATTACAGGAGATACTTTTGACAAACTGCACAGAAATGCAAGATACCTTCTGGATGTACGTCCGGCAGGCCGCTGGCCGGCAGAGTGCTTCTACTATGCAGGTGGTGTACCGGCAATCATGGAAGAGATCAAAGAGCATCTTCACCTGGATGTAATGACCGTTACCGGAAAGACATTAGGAGAAAACCTGGAAGAACTGAAGAATAACGGATTCTATGAAAAATGTGATAAATGGCTTCAGGAGTTTAACAAACGTTACAACGTAAATGTTACCAGGGAAGATATCATCCGTCCGTATGACAAATCCATTGGAACAGATGGAAGTATTGCAGTTCTTCGTGGAAACCTTGCTCCGGAAGGCGCCGTAATCAAACACACTGCATGCCCGAAGGAAATGTTTAAATCTGTTCTTCGTGCGAGACCATTTGACAGCGAAGAAGAATGTCTGGATGCAGTTCTGAAACATAAGGTTCAGAAGGGTGATGCAGTATTCATCCGTTACGAGGGACCAAAGGGAAGTGGAATGCCGGAAATGTTCTATACTTCTGAGGCAATCAGCAGTGACAAAGAACTTGGAAAGAGTATTGCGCTGATTACCGATGGACGTTTCTCTGGTGCATCTACCGGTCCGGTTATCGGACACTGCAGCCCGGAGGCTGTTGATGGTGGTCCGATTGCACTTGTTGAAGAAGGCGACCTTATCGAAATCGATGTTATGGAAAGAAAACTGAACATCATCGGAATAGCAGGAGAGCGCAAGTCTATGGAAGAAATCGATCAGATTCTTGCAGAAAGACGTAAAAACTGGAAACCACGTGAAATGAAATACAAAAAAGGTGTACTCAGACTTTTCAGCCAGCATGCTGCAAGTCCGATGAAGGGAGCCTATCTGGAGTATTAATTATGAAGCATAAATTTATTACGATCGGCGAGATCATGCTTCGACTGACTCCGCCGGATTATGAAAAAATCAGAACAGCAACATCTTTTGAGGCAAGATACGGGGGAAGTGAGGCCAATGTGGCCCTCTCCCTTGCAAATCTTGGAGTAGATGCATCATTCTTTACAGTAGTTCCGGGAAACAGTCTTGGAAAAAGTGCCGTTCGTATGATGCGAAGCAACGATGTGAATTGTGACAGCGTAGTTTATTCAACAGAGGAAGAGACACCTACACATCGCCTTGGAACCTATTATCTGGAGACAGGTTATGGAATTCGCCCCAGTAAAGTAGTCTATGACAGAAAACACAGTGCTTTTTCAGAGTACGACTTCAGAAAAACGGACGTAAAGAAACTCCTGGAAGGATACACATGGCTTCATCTGAGTGGTATCACTCCTGCACTTGGCAAAAGCTGTAGTGAGCTGATTTTGACCTGCTTGAAGACCGCAAAAGAAAATGGCATGACAGTCAGCTTTGACGGAAATTTCAGAAGTACATTGTGGAGCTGGGAGGAAGCGAGAGATTTCTGTACCCTCTGTCTTCCATACGTAGATGTTCTCTTTGGAATTGAACCGTATCATATCTGGAAAAACGAAGAAGACCACAATGCTGGTGATGCAAAAGATGATATTCCATTCCAGCCGGATCGTGACCAGCAGGAAAAAGTTTTCAAAGCTTTTGTAAAGAGATATCCAAACATCAAATGCATTGCAAGACATGTACGTTTTGCACACAGCTGCAGTGAGAACAGTCTTTCCGCATATCTCTGGTTAAATGGAAAAACTTACGAGAGCAAGCGACTGACTTTCCATATTCTTGACCGTGTCGGTGGTGGAGATGCATTCGTAAGTGGTATCATTTATGCACTGATGAATGAATACACACCGGAAGATATTGTAAACTTTGGTGTTGCGGCAAGTGCAGTGAAGCATACAATTCATGGTGATGGAAATATCACAGATGATGTTTCTCTGATCAGACATGTGATGGAAATGAATTTTGACATTAAAAGATAACATAGTTTTTTGAGTGAAAGGAAATTCAAATGATGGATATAGCAGAGAAGTTTCAGAAAATCGGAGTTGTTCCGGTAGTAGTACTGGAAGATGTAGAGGATGCAGTTCCGCTTGCAAAGGCACTTGTCGAAGGTGGACTTCCATGTGCAGAAGTTACATTTCGTACTGAGGCAGCGGAAGAATCTATCCGTCTTATGGCAGAGCAGTTTCCGGATATGCTTGTAGGAGCAGGAACTGTTCTTACTAAGGAACAGGTGGATGCAGCTGCTAAAGCAGGTGCAAAGTTCATTGTAAGCCCAGGATTTGATCCGGAGATTGTAGACTACTGTCTGGAAAAAGAAATCCCTGTTTATCCGGGATGTGTTTCACCATCTGAGGTTGCTCAGGCAGTTAAAAGAGGACTTAAGGTTGTAAAATTCTTCCCGGCAGAACCGGCAGGCGGACTTCCGATGATCAAAGCAATGGCTGCTCCTTATGTAGGACTTAAGTTTATGCCGACAGGCGGAATCAATGCAAAAAATCTTGAAGAGTATCTTACCTGTGATAAGATCATCTGCTGTGGCGGAAGTTGGATGGTAAAAGGAGATCTTGTCAAAGCAGGAGAGTTTGATAAGATCAGAGAACTGACTGCAGAGGCAAAAAAACTGGTTGATTCAATCCGAAAATAGTTAGAAATATTGTAACTGTGAGGGTACTGAACAGTTACGAAATATTACACATATTCATATTCAGCGAAGAGCAGAACTTTGTATTGAAACAGGGTTCTGCTTTTTTCCAATCATAGCGATTTTTCATTCGGATTGCGTTGGTATCGTGAAGAAGAAAGCTTGACAAATTCTTCAATCACTATATAATTACTAATGGTAATTAACAATGGTAACTATATAGGAGCGTACAATATGACAAACGAAAAAGTCAAGAGAATGCTTGATGCATGTTATCAGGCAAAGAGAATACGGGAATTACTTCCGCCACTCCCGCAGGGAGTTATGCCGTCTTATATTCAGTATATGGATACGATCCAGAAATTGGAAAAGCAGGGGATTCAGGTAAAGGTTTCGGATATCAGTGATGTAATGAATCTGCCGCGTCCGGGAGTGACCAGAACAGTAAAAGAGATGGAAACAAAGGGATATCTTCACAAGTTTGCATCTAAGGAGGATGGACGTGTCACATACATATCCATCACTGACGAGGGAAGAAAATTATCACAGAAATATGATCGGGATTATTTCAGCGAGCTGGCTCTTTCTCTCAGTGATATTTCTGAGGAAGACGCGGATTGTATGATCCGGACTATCGAGAAATTCTATCAGATCATGTGTGAGAGGAGAAAAGAACATGACAAACGATAAAGCAGATTTTACCCAGGGAAGTATCCTGAAAAAGCTGGTCGCGTTCATGATACCGGTTCTTGGAGCATTAATCCTGCAGGCCATGTATGGTGCGGTTGACCTTCTGGTTGTAGGAAGATTTGGCTCCACATCAGGACTTTCCGCAGTTTCCACCGGAAGTCAGGTATTGAACCTGGTAACTTTTGTGGTAGTTCAGTTTGCAATGGGCATTACTGTTCTGATCGCCCGTTATCTTGGTGAAAAAAGACCGGAGAAAATAGGTGCAGTCATTGGCGGCGGAGCCGTTGTGTTTACAATCATATCTGTAGTATTGTTTTTTGTAATGGTGTGTTTTGCACATCCGATTTCGGTACTTATGCAGGCACCGGCAGAGGCTGTTGATCTGACCTCCAGTTATGTACGGATCTGTGGAGGCGGTATCTTTTTTATCGTGGCTTATAACCTGCTGTCGGCAATTTTCCGTGGCCTGGGCGACAGTAAATCACCGCTTCTTTTCGTGCTGGTTGCATGCATCGTAAATGTAATTGGAGATATGGTTCTGGTAGCCGGATTTCATATGGATGCAGCTGGTGCTGCAATCGCAACAGTTACAGCACAGGCACTCAGTGTTGTGTTTGCAGTGGTTCTTCTTATCAAAAAAGACCTGCCGTTTACAATCAAAAAGAGCGATTTCAGACTGAATCTACAGTGTAAGAGATTTCTTCAGATCGGATTGCCGCTTGCACTGCAGGAGTTTCTGACTCAGCTTTCTTTCCTTGCACTCTGTGCATTTGTCAATCGACTTGGTCTGGAGGCTTCCTCCGGATATGGAGTTGCCTGCAAGATCGTTAACTTTGCAATGCTCGTACCAAGTTCGCTGATGCAGTCCATGGCATCCTTTGTATCCCAGAATGTGGGAGCGGGCAAGATAAAACGTGCGAAACAGTCCATGTTTACCGGGATTGGAGTTGGGCTGTCGATTGGATGTCTGGTATTTGTGCTTGTTATGTTTAAAGGCAATGTGGTCGCAGGTATTTTCTCAACAGATGCATCCGTTATCCAGAATGCCTTTGCTTATCTGAAAGGTTTTGCACCGGAAACGATTGTAACTGCGATTTTGTTCAGTATGGTTGGTTATTTCAACGGAAATAACAAGACAGTCTGGGTCATGATCCAGGGACTGGTACAGACACTTCTGGTTCGTCTGCCGCTGGCATATTATATGAGTATTCAGCCAAATGCAAGCCTGACAAAGATTGGTCTGGCAGCACCGGTGGCAACTGTAACAGGAATTATTTTGAATGTGGGATTCTTTGTATATCTGAATCGGGCAAAAAAACAGCTACTTCTCCATCTTCTTAAGCTCCGGCAGCACAGTACAGAGCATGGTCACAAAGCATATGCTTCCTCCGATGACGTTTGACACTGGTTCTGCGAGGAACACACCTTTTGTTCCCATATGTAAGGCATATGGCATCAGATAGGTGAGCGGAACTACAATAAATACCTTGCGGAGCAGAGAGAAAAAAATCGCAAATTTCTTTTTGTTCAGGGACTTGAATACGGTCTGTCCAATGTACTGCAGATCCATAAAAATAAATGCAGCGAAATACTGTTTTAATGCGATTACGGCATCTTTCAGCAGTACGGTATCGGAGCTGAAGATCTGGATCAGAAATTCCGGGATTAAAATGATCATGCTCCATGTAACGGCGGTATAGGCGAGAACCATGACTGACAGTATAACACCGGCTTTGCGTACGTGCTTTGGGCGGCATGCGCCATAATTATAACTCAGGATTGGAGATGCTCCTTCGTTTATAGCATGAAGAGGTGTTTCTACCAGCTGGCGTACACTGGAAACGATAGTCATAACAGAGATATAGATATCTCCTCCGGTGACAGACAGTACGTTGTTGCAGCAGATTGTTACAAGGCTGTTTGTCAGCTGCATGATAAAGCCGGCAGAGCCGAGACTTAGGCATGACCGGTACACGTAGAAAACTCGTTTTTTCTGAGAAAACGTAATCTTAATTCTGCTTTTTTTGTAAGGAAGAATAAAACAAATGCCGCGGATAAAGACTGAGATAATATGGTGGCAATTGCAGCTCCCTGCACTCCAAAACCAAGAACAAAGATAAACAAAGGATCCATCAGAAGGTTTGCAACCGCACCAATGGCAACAGAAAGCCGATGAGCATCAGGAAAACACCGCAGGTGCAGAGCATGGAGAAAGAGGTATCCATGATCTGTACGGCAGTGTTTTCCTGTTTTTTTCCTCTGTAAATAGAAAACAGAGGTGCACCGTCGCTTCCAAAGAGGTTTGCGAAGGCAGTGATAATCACGATCAGTGGGAAACAAAGCCCCACTGCACCAAGTGCAGCGGTTCCTACTTCAGGGATTCGTGCGATGTAAACACGGTCGACAATATTATATAACAGGTTTAAAATCTGAGCGACCAGCATTGGCAAGGTGGCCGCCAGAATATTTCCGGTTACGGTTCCGTTTGCGAAGTCAATTCTCTTCATTTTGCATATCTTCCTTTAAAAATCATTAGTAACTGTTCAGAATCATCATTTAAGTATAGCACGGGGAAATTTGTATGTAAATTGCTGTGAAGCGTTACTTCGAGAAAATATTGACAGTTGTTTCTCTACATGATATGATAAATTCGATTTTGAGAGACGAAGATGCAGAGTAACAGACAGAGTCTTTTCAAAGCAATTGTTTTGGATCACCCATCAGGGTTAAGGCCATACGGACAGCCGGGTCCACTGCCGATTATGGTAACTTTGGTTGCCTTATTGATTGAGTTAGAAGCTCAAATTTTATAAGTAGGTTCCTTTGATAACCGAGATGCGCCCAAAGCGCAGACTTGTGAAACGATCAATAAGAGTAGTAAAAGTATGATTGCTATATAGACTCTGACACGCATGCGAATACAGATCAGACGCAGGTTTGTGGCTTAGTGCCCTAATCTGCGTTTTTTTATTTTGCTCAGTTTGTGGAATGTGGTTTGAGGGTTGAGACAAAGGAAACTGGAAATGGAGGAATGATGAAAGGAAGTCGTTTTAAATTGAACCAGAATCATGCACCGATACATGAAGCTCTGGAGACTTTCCGACGAATGCGAGTTGTACCCTTTGATGTTCCCGGTCATAAGCGGGGAAGAGGCAATCCGGAACTGACAGAATTTCTGGGACAAAAATGTGTAGGGGTGGATGTCAACAGCATGAAACCGCTGGATAATCTCTGTCATCCTGTATCTGTAATCCGGGAAGCAGAAGAACTGGCAGCAGATGCATTTGGAGCAGCACATGCTTTTCTGATGGTGGGAGGCACGACCAGTTCCGTTCAGACCATGGTCCTGACTGCCTGCAAACGCGGAGATGAGATCATACTGCCCCGTAACGTTCACAGGAGTGTTTTGAATGCACTTGTCTTGTGTGGCGCGATTCCTGTTTATGTAAACCCAGAGGTGGATCAGAGACTTGGAATTTCACTTGGAATGCGCAGGGAGCAGGTAGAAAAAGCAATAAAGGAACATCCGAAGGCAGTTGCGGTTCTGGTAAATAATCCGACGTATTATGGAATATGCAGTGATCTGCGTGCGATTGTCAAGATGGCACATGATGCAGGAATGCTGTGTCTGGCGGATGAGGCTCATGGAACGCATTTTTACTTTGGCGGAGGTCTTCCGGTTTCGGCTATGGCAGCAGGTGCAGATATGGCATCGGTATCTATGCATAAGAGTGGTGGAAGTCTTACACAGTCGAGTCTTCTTCTTACAGGTCCGAACGTCCACGCAGGATACGTGCGCCAGATCATTAATCTGACACAGACGACCTCTGGAAGTTATCTTCTGATGTCAAGTCTTGACATTTCAAGAAGAAATCTTGCACAGCGTGGCCGTCAGATTTTTCACCAGGTAGCAGATATGGCAGAATATGCCAGAGAGGAAATCAATGCGATCGGTGGTTATTATGCATTTGGAAAAGAACTGGTAAATGGAAATTCTGTTTTTGACTTTGATATTACGAAATTAAGTGTACATACACTGGATATTGGACTTGCAGGAATCGAAGTTTATGATATTCTGCGGGATGAATATGATATTCAGATAGAATTTGGTGACATTGGAAACATTCTTGCGTATCTTTCCATCGGAGACCGTGCACAGGAAATAGAACGACTGGTAAGTGCGCTTGCGGAAATCCGCAGACGTTTTCAGACAGATGGATCAGGACTTCTCAGTCAGGAGTATATTGATCCACAGGTAGTGACAAGTCCACAGGAAGCTTTTTATGCAGATAAATGCAGTCTGCCGCTTCGAGAAACGGAGGGAAAGGTCTGCAGTGAATTTGTGATGTGTTATCCGCCGGGAATTCCGATTCTTGCACCCGGAGAACGGATCACAGCAGAGATTCTGGATTATATTGAATATGCAAAAGCAAAGGGTTGCAATATGACAGGCCCCGAAGATCCGGATATTTTGAGATTAAATGTACTGGCAGGGAGGGAATGACAATGGAAATGTGGTTTTCGGAATTTCATACACCGGATGTCAAGCACAGTATCCGGGTAAATCGTCAGCTCTATTCGAAGCAGAGCGACTATCAGAGAATTGATATCTTTGAGACACCAGAATTTGGCCGTGTGCTGACTCTGGACGGAAATGTAATGCTGACAGAGCGTGATGAGTTTATTTATGATGAGATGATCACGCATGTGCCGATGGCAATACATAAAGAAGCAAGGGATATTCTTGTGATTGGTGCCGGAGATGGTGGTGTTGTTCGTGAACTGACCAGATATGACAGAGTACGTCATATTGATCTGGTAGAAATGGATCCGATGGTTGTGGAAGCCTGTCGTGCCTATCTTCCGGGAAATGCCTGCAGACTGGATGACAGAAGAGTACATCTTCATTATGAAAATGCACTGAGATTTATCCGTCGGTGTGAAGCAAAATATGACCTCATCATTGTAGATTCTTCTGATCCGTTTGGTCCTTCGGAAGGGCTGTTTACCCGTGAATTCTATGGAAACTGTTACAACGCACTGAAGGATGACGGGATTATGGTAAACCAGCAGGGAAGCCCGTTCTATGCGGAAGATGCACATGCCATGCAGCGTAGCCATAAGAGAATTGCCAGCACTTTTCAGATCAGCCGTGTTTATCAGGCACACATTCCGACATTTGCTGCAGGTTACTGGCTGTTTGGATTTGCAAGTAAAAAATATCATCCGGTTGATGATCTTGACCCGGAAGCATGGAATGCGTTAAATCTTCGCACACGTTACTATACAACCAGACTCCATAAAGGAGCATTTTATCTTCCGGCTTTTCTGGAAGATATGCTGAAAGAAGTGGAGGATTAATTTATGATGTTGCCTAATATAGAAACTTTTATTGGCTGTGAAAGCAGTTTTGAGGAGGCATCTATTGTTCTTTACGGTGCACCCTTTGATTCTACAACAAGTTTCCGTCCGGGTGCCCGGTTTGGTCCGTCAGCCATGCGACATGAGAGCTTTGGTCTGGAGACCTACAGTCCGTATCAGGATAAAGACATTATGGATATCCGTGTATTTGACAGCGGAGATCTGGAACTTTGTTTTGGAAGCAGCGAAATGGCACTTTCAGACATTGAAAAGAGAGCAGAAGAGATATTGAACGCAGAAAAATTTCCACTGCTTTTGGGAGGCGAGCATCTGGTGACACTGGGAGCGGTGCGTGCCGTAGCTGCAAAATATCCGGAGCTTCATATTATTCATTTTGATGCACATGCAGATTTAAGAGATGATTATCTCGGAGCAAAATTAAGTCATGCCTGTGTGCTTCGAAGATGTCATGAGATTCTGGGAGATGGACATATTCATCAGTTCTGCATCCGAAGCGGTGAGAGAGAAGAATTTCAGTTTGCCAGAAAACATACAGACTTTCATCCGTTTACTTTTGACGGACTGGAAGAGACCGTCAGAGAACTGAAAGAGAAACAGGTTCCGGTATATTTTACGATTGATCTGGATTGTATGGATCCGTCGGTATTTCCGGGAACAGGAACTCCGGAGGCAGGAGGTGTGAGCTTTATAGAGCTTCTTGAAGCTATCCGTACCGTTTCTCAGGCGAACGTGGTAGGGGCAGATGTCAATGAACTTGCACCTATGCTGGATGCAAGCGGTGTTTCAACTGCAACGGCCTGCAAGGTTCTTCGAGAACTGCTTCTGGCAATTGCAAAATAAAATGATACCAGGGTCATCCCCGACACCATAAAAATAATATTATAAAATAAGACTGTTGAAGAAACAGCCAGTTATCATAAAAGGAGAAAAATTATGAGCAGAGTACTTGTAATCGGCTGCGGCGGAGTAGCCAGTGTAGCAATTCAGAAATGTTGCCAGGTTGACGAGGTATTCACAGAAATGTGTATTGCAAGCCGCACAAAGGAAAAATGTGATGCACTCGTGGAAAAACTGAAAGGAAAGACAAAAACAGTTCTTACTACAGCTAAGGTGGACGCAGATGACGTAGACCAGTTGATCGAGCTGATCAACAGCTATAAACCGGATCTGGTAATGAACATCGCACTTCCATATCAGGATCTGACAATCATGGATGCATGTCTGGCATGTGGTGTAAATTACATGGATACAGCAAACTATGAGCCGGAAGATACCGATGATCCGGAGTGGCGTGCGATCTACGAAAAACGCTGTAAAGAAGAGGGATTTTCTGCATACTTTGATTATTCCTGGCAGTGGGCATACCGTAAAAAATTTGAAGATGCAGGACTCACAGCACTGCTTGGATGTGGATTTGACCCGGGGGTTACACAGGCTTACTGTGCCCATGCATTAAAGCATGAATTTGATCAGATCGATACAATCGATATCCTGGACTGTAACGGTGGTGATCATGGATATGCATTTGCGACAAACTTTAACCCGGAAATCAATCTTCGTGAAGTAAGTGCACCGGGAAGCTACTGGGAAGACGGACACTGGGTGGAAATCCCGCCGATGGATATCAAGAGAGAATATAACTTTGATCAGGTTGGAGATAAGGACATGTATCTGCTCCACCATGAGGAGATTGAGTCTCTTGCAAAAACAATCCCGGGTGTAAAACGTATTCGTTTCTTTATGACTTTTGGACAGAGCTATCTGGATCATATGCGTTGTCTTGAAGATGTAGGAATGCTTTCCACAACACCGATCCAGTACAATGGACAGGAGATTGTTCCAATTCAGTTCCTGAAAGCACTGCTTCCGGATCCGGCAAGCCTTGGACCACGTACAAAAGGAAAAACAAATATCGGCTGTATCTTTACAGGTGTAAAAGACGGAAAAGAAAAGACATACTATATCTATAATGTATGCGATCATCAGGAATGCTATCACGAAGTTGGAAGTCAGGCGATCAGCTATACAACCGGTGTTCCGGCAATGTGCGGAGCGCTTATGATGCTGACCGGAAAGTGGATCAGACCAGGTGTGTATACAGTTGAAGAATTTGATCCGGATCCGTTCCTGGATGCACTCGACCGTTATGGCCTGCCGCGCAGTGAAAGCCACGATCCGAAGCTGGTAGACTGATGGAAGGATTGGATAAAAGAGCACCATTTACAGCCACCGGCGGAATCATTCCGCCGGAATTCAGGAATATAAAAACACCCTGCTATATCCTGGACGAAAAAGCACTTATAAAAAATGCAAAACTGCTCGGTGAAGTGGCAGAGCGGACAGGATGTAAGATGCTCCTGGCGCAGAAAGCGTTCAGCAATTATGACTGTTATCAGTTTTTTGAGCCGTATCTTGCGGGTACAGAGGCCAGTGGACTGTTTGAGGCAAGACTTGGAGCTGAGGAAATGCCGGAAAAAGAGGTTCATGTATTCTGTGCCGGTTATCGGGCAGATGAATTTGAGGAACTTCTTCAGTATGCGGATCATATAGTGTTTAATTCGCCAACGCAGCTTCTTCGTTTCGGACCAGGAGCAAAAGAAGCGGGAAAGAGCGTGGGACTTCGGATCAATCCGGAATGTTCTACACAGGATGGACATGAGATTTATGATCCCTGTGCACCGGGAAGCCGAATGGGAACGACAAGAGCACAGTGGGATGAAGCATTCCAGAAAAACCCGGAACTTCTGGATTTACTCGATGGACTTCATTTCCATACTCTCTGTGAGCAGGATTCCGATGATCTGGAGACAACTCTTGTTTTTGTAAAGAAGCATTTTGGAGATTTGGCTTCCAGAGTGAAGTGGATCAATTTTGGCGGCGGTCATCATATTACAAGACCAGGCTATGATATTGAACGACTGGAACGATGTATCCGGATGGCAAAGGATGAATGGAAGGCAGATGTCTATCTTGAACCAGGAGAAGCATGGGCATTAAATGCAGGATTCCTTCTGACCCGTGTGCTGGATGTTCTGAAAAACGGAGAGACAGAAATTGCGATCGTAGATGCCAGTGCGGCCTGCCATATGCCAGATGTACTGGAAATGCCTTATCGTCCGCCTCTTTTTGGAGCAGATGATACAGAAGAGGACAGAATCATAGTTCGACTGGGAGGCCCAACCTGCCTGTCAGGAGATGTGATCGGAGACTATAAATTCAGACAGCTTCCGGAATATGGGGATCTTCTTATGTTTGGAGATATGGCCATCTATACTACCTGTAAAAATAATACATTTAACGGGATGCCGTTACCGGATATCTGGCTCAGACGTGCTGATAATACGATGCAGCAGCTTACGGATTTTGGATACGGGGATTTTAAGGGAAGACTTGGAAGTCGCAAATAGCGACTTCCTTTTTTGGTGGAATGCATGTATATAGTTCATTACAAATCTCATAAAATATTATAAGAGCAGAGTAGAAAATCTTCCGTTTTATAGGCAGAGAGGACGCAGATGGTTACAATCAGTCTTTGCATGATCGTAAAAAATGAGGAGAGAGTGCTTGGCAGATGTCTGGAATCTGTGCAGGAGATTGCAGATGAGATTATCATAGTTGATACGGGGTCTGAAGACCGGACAAAAAAGATTGCAGAAAAATACCATGCCAGAGTATTTGAACAGGAATGGCAGGATGATTTTTCAAGAGCGAGGAACTATTCTTTTTCTCAGGCAGAGATGGACTACTGTATGTGGCTTGATGCAGATGATATTATTACGAAAAGTGAAGTGCTGAAACTGAAGCGATGGAAAGAAGAAACAGACGGATCATCGGATGTGGTAATGATCCGATATGTGGCAGGCTTTGATGAAAAAAGAAATCCGACATTAGTCTATTATCGTGAAAGAATAGTAAAAAGAGATAAGGACTTTCAGTGGCAGGGACGGGTGCATGAGACGTTAGCCGTCAGAGGCAGGACGGAATACCTGGACTGTGAGATAGAACATCACAGCATAAAAACGGAATACTCAAGAAGAAATCTCGAGATATATCAAAAGATGGAATCAGATGGAGAAGTATTATCGGCAAGAGACAGATTTTATTATGGACGAGAGTTGTTTTATCACAGGGAGTATGTGGAGGCGGTGGATAACCTCCTGAAATTTCTGCAATTACCGGAGGGCTTTGTGGAAAACCAGGTGGAGGCATGCAGAGTGGCAGCACGATGCTGTTATGAACTGAAACAAAATGGAATGGCACTGGAGTTTCTGTACAGGGGACTGACATACCGGACACCGTCGGGAGAACTATGTTGTGATATAGGCAAACATTTCTTTGACAGAAAGAAATGGGAACAGGCGGTGTTCTGGTACAGAAATGCACTGCAGGTATCTGAGAATGCAAAGCCAGGAGGTTTTGTGGAAAAAGAGTGCTATGGCTATATTCCATGCATTCAGCTGAGTGTCTGCTGGTATTATCTTGGCGATATTGAAAAAGCGTTTCAGTATCATTGTCAGGCGGGCACGTATAAACCTTACGGGAGAGAATTTCTGAAAAATCAGCAGTATTTTACCTCAGTCAAACAGTAAATACAGATTACCGATGTACATCTGACTATTGTTGTCTGAAGTAAAGGGAACAGGAAAGACTGACTGTGCATATCCTAAAGAGAGAAATATTTTAGCAGGGATCAATATATGGAGTTTTTCAGAAAAAACAGAGAAGCTGACTGTCAGAGTCAGGGCTGCTGCAACTGTGGATGTCCGGGTCCGACCGGTCCCATGGGACCAAGAGGATGCCCCGGAGCAACAGGACCGCAGGGTCCTCAGGGATTACAGGGAGTCCAGGGACCAACGGGTGCAACTGGGCCGACAGGAGCAACAGGAGCCACCGGATTGCAGGGACCACAGGGAATTCAGGGTCCGGCCGGAGCCCAGGGAGCAACAGGGCCGCAGGGAATCCAGGGACCAATTGGTGTGACGGGAGCAACAGGCCCAGCCGGGCCACAGGGGATTCCAGGTCCAACCGGTCCGGTTGGTGCAGATGGACCAGTAGGAGCAACCGGTCCAACCGGCCCTGCAGGCCCCGCAGGTACCATAACTCCTGCGGCAGCGGTCGCAAATGCGACAAGTGCGGAAGATGTGGTAAATCAGTTTAATCTTCTGCTTGCAAATATGCGGGCGGCAGGATTGCTGGCAGAATAGGACAGAGTAAAGTAACTGTCCACAGTAACTAAAAAACATGGTATGACAGAGCATTTCTGTTGTACTGTGTTTTTTTCTTTATAAATAGATATATAAAAACGGAATATGTCTGGCATAAAACGGAATAGATTAATATCCCCCCCACAGGGCTTATGGAAGACAGCCCGTTTTGGTGTCATTGAGTAAGTTAACTTGTTGTGCTAGATAAAATAAAATATAAAGAAACTTCAACAAAATGTGCT
>JAFEHB010000366.1_pt1 | contig 35654 bp, 32 predicted proteins | sample 9267121 | NCBI WGS metagenome assembly JAFEHB01 (sample SAMN17103336, study PRJNA684904) | human gut metagenome | isolation source: diarrhea sample from child under the age of five | host: Homo sapiens | place: South Africa: Mafikeng, Mafikeng Provincial Hospital | collected 2019-09 | reverse complement strand
CAGCCCCAGAAGCAGCACAAGTTTCAGAAGAAACCCTTTATGCTCCAGCTGATGGGAAAGTAGTTGCCATCACTGAAGTTTCTGATCCTGTCTTTTCTCAAAAAATGATGGGTGACGGCTTTGCTGTTCAGCCAACGAATGGAACGATTTATGCTCCTGTTGCAGGTACGATCTCTAGCATTTTTGAAACAAAGCATGCAATTGGGATTTTAACGCCTGGTGGCGCGGAAGTTCTTGTTCATATGGGCTTAGATACTGTGGAATTAAAAGGTGCGCCATTTGAGGTCCTTGTTTCTGAAGGTGACACGGTCACACCAGAAACGAAGATTGCAGTGATGGATCTAGATGCAGTGACCGCAGCTGGCAAACAGACAGATGTTTTAACAGTCATCACGAATGCCGAAAAAGTGCGTCAGCTTTCATTGACGACCATAGGCACAGTGACAGCCAAAACAGCGGTTGGTTCCGCTGAATTAAACTAAAAAAATAATCCGTTTCCGAGAGCGCCCTTTGACTAAGAAGGGGGATCGGAAGCGGATTTTTTTATGGCCGCCCTCAAGGGAGAGCGGCTTTTTTCTTGGTTTTCAATGGGTAAAGCCGCAGTTAGCTGACGGCTTTTTTGTCGGTGCTTTTGCGGAAGTAGTTGATCGTTAATAGGAAAGTCAGTAAGACTAAGGCCCACAAAAAGAATAAGGCGATTTGAGAGCCGATGACCGTCCCTTGGGTGTAATCGGTCGCCGCATTTTGTGCCAAATTGATAATGGTCGCCACCACAGCCGTCGCCACTGCACCAGAAAATTGCTGCAGCGTATTAAAGATCGCATTACCGTCCGCGTACAACGCAGGAGTCAGCTTGTTTAAGCCGGTGGTCATCATATTGCTGTAGGCTAAGCCGATCCCGATCATGTAAAAGACATGTCCAGCAACTAGGCTCCAAATGAAAGGCGAACGCAAAACGAGGGCTAAGGCAAGCCAACCGATGGCAATCAACGTCAAACCAGACAGGATCGGTTTTTTCGGTCCAACTTTATCCAGCAACCGACCAGAGATCGGCGCAAGGATCGCCCCGATCGCCGCCCCAGGAAGCATAACTAATCCTGCAGTAAAGGCATCTTTTCCCAAGACGAGTTGGACAAAGTTCGGCAAGACAAAGGAAATGCCCAGTAAAAGGAACTGACAAACAAGAAAGCCAAACAGAAACAAACTGAAGCTACGGTTTTTCAAAACAGCCAAACGAATCAAAGGGTTCGGGCCTTTTGAGCGTTGATAAAACAAGCCAGCACCAATGAAACCGAAAAGCAGCGGCAGTAGACTCGCTAAGGTGCCTACTTGATTCAAGAACAATAAGAAGCCGCTGAACATCAAGACGATTCCTAATACACTCAGTAAATCCAGGGAAGTGTCTTTTGCCCCAGCCGTTTTAGGGATCGAGTAAAGGCCGAGTACTAGGGAGATCAGCAAGACTGGGATCAAGAAAAGAAAGATCGCATTCCAAGACCAATGGGCGGTCAATAAGCCCCCATATGTCGGTCCGATCGCTGGAGCGATGGAAGTGGTCAAATTCCCTAAGCCGATTGCCGCTCCCCGTTTTTCAAAGGGGGAGTAAGTCAAAATGATGTGGAACATCAAAGGCAGTGCGATCCCTGTGCTGGCACCTTGGAAAAAGCGGCCAATCAGCAAAACGGCAAACGTCGGCGATAAAAAGTCGATCACCAAGCCAACAAGGAAAAAGGCGTTGGCAGCTAGAAACAAGGTTCTCAATGAGAAGCGTTTCAAAAGGTAGGTCGATATTGGGACAATGATGGAGATGACCAGTAAGTAGATGGTCGTCACCCATTGAACATCGGATGTTGAAAGCGTAAATTGATCGATCAATGTCGGAAACGTTACATTCATGGCTGTTTCAATCAGCACACCTGCAAATGACATCAATCCGGTTGCGAGGATCGCCCCCACGAGTTTTTTGTTGTTTTCCATATTCTCACCTCTAAAAATTCGCAAAAAAAGAGACCGTTTCTATTCTCATAGAAACCGCCTCTCTCTCGACAAGCGAACCCGCTTGTTATCTGTACGATTTAATCTATCGCTATTCTACTGACTTCATAAGAAAGTGTCAAGAGAAGTGGGAAAAAAATAGCAAAAAACTTTTTTGAAAGTTTTCAAACTTTTACTTACACGAAAAATTTTCTTCTGCTAGAATAGTCGAGTACGAAAAAGAGAAAGGAAGTTGTTACATGCCCATCAATAAAAAAGAAAGTTTGATCTATACGACACTTATGTGTATTTTCATGGTGTATTTTATGAGTGTTTATAACCTCATGTTTCAAGTCGGTGTTTCGGCATTGGCATTCCAATTGGCGTGGAATGAATTGCCATTAGCCCTTTGTGTCGCCTTTATTTTGGATTGGTTCATTGTTTCTGGTCCGGCAAAAGGTTTGGCGTTTCGATTTTTGGACCATCAATCAGCTACTTGGAAGAAAATCGGTTTGATTTCTTCATTGATGATCGCCGGCATGGTGATCTGTATGTCACTCTTTGGTGCGTTGATGCACCCAAACCCTGATCACTCGGTGTTCGTCAATTGGCTAAGCAACATTGGGAAAAATGTGATCGTCGCATTGCCGTTGCAATTGTTCATTGCAGGTCCAATCGTTCGCCGAGTGTTTCGCGCCTTGTTTCCTATTGGCACTGTGCAAGAACAGCCAGTACTAGGGGAATAATCGATCATTAGAAAAAACATACTGCAGACAGGTTCTGCCAAGGTTAGCTAAAACAGCTGGCTTGGCGATACCTGGACTTGCGGTACGTTTTTTGCTTTTATAGACAGCAAAAAAACCCATAGGATGGTATGGGTTTATCTGGTTACCCTATGAAATAGGATACAGGATGTACCTATATAGTAATATGGTTCCGTCAAAAAGAGAAGTTCAATTTTTTCACCGATACATGAAATTAATGCAAATTGCTAGTTTTTCTGACGAAAAAATCAACTTATAATTATTTTCCGTCTGTTATTCCGTATAGAAACCAACGAGTTGATACCAGCGACGATGCTCAATATGGTAGGCATCAGGTGAGTAGCCTGACATTGAAAAACCGATAAAGGTGATGACCAGTCCGATAATAATAAACAACAGACTGAGAAAAACGAAAAAGCGCTTATTGATTTTGATCATAGGACTGCCTTCTTTCGATAGTTTTGAACAAATGATTTTGGCCAAACGACAAGGGAGTGGGTAAGACGTGAAAAAGGTCGGCTCATACTATAAGTGGCGATCAGACAAAGCAGCCCTAAACCAAATAAGAAAATCCCCACGCCTAACTGACTTAAAAAGAGATAGAAACCATCCGCCATCAGCATGGGACTTAAGACAACGCTAGCGATCCCACCGATAAACGTAGTGACACCAATCATGCCAGTGGTGAAAGGCACACACCAGATGATTATTAAAAAGCTTAGGATCAGCAAAGCGGCACTTAACAATAAGCTGCCCCACAATGGAAAGCCTAGCACTAAGATCAAGAGCAAAAAGGGATGAAAGCGGCGGGGAATCTCTACCACGACCTCTTCTGTTTCTGTGACTGTTTGGATCAGTTCTTTTGGGGAGCCAAGGCGTGCCACGGCTTCTTCTTCGGTGTATCCTTCTTCCATCAAATCTTCGATCATCTCGTCATAATAGTTGATCAGCTGATGAATCTCGCTAGGTCTGACTTTTTCAGATAATTCCGCAGCCAATGCCTTGATAAAATCAACTCTGTTCATCTAATGTTCCTCCTTTAATAAATCGCTGGATCAATGTCAATTGGGGCCAGTCGTTGGTTAAAAAATCGTCGATCCGCTGTTTTCCGATTTTGGTCAAGCGGTAATATTTTCGGGTCCGTCCTTGATGGCTTTTATTATAAGTCTCAACCGCTCGGCTGGCTTCTAAGCGCTTCAAGATAGGATAGAGCGTTGATTCTGAGATTGGCAGTAAAGGAGATATGTTTTTGACTAATTCATAGCCATAAGAGTCACCATGCTGCAAATAAGCCAAAACACAAATTTCCAATAATCCTTTTTTTAATTGGGCATCCAAAGGCTCTCCTCCTGTTCATACTCATACTATACATTACATAGTATCATTCCACAAGCAGCACCAGTCAAAATCAGCCTTAAGTCTGAGCACCATAAGACAACAAGAGTTTCTTTAATAAAATGGTCAAAAATAAAAAATAAAATTAAGAAAATCGGCGGAAAGTATAGGTTAACGTGCTCTTTTTTGTTAAAGTAGAAGTATAAAGATTACTTTCAGTAAGAAAATGGGCGTTGGTTGTGCTTCTAAAAGCTGCAAGTAGTCAAAGTGAATGAGACGAACATCAGCAAGAATTGGTGACGTCCAGAAAGGAAGGGGTATTATGAGAAAAGCAACGATTACGAAAAAATATTTGATCAATTGCTTAAAAAAATATCTGGTGGAATATCTTTATCGACCAATCACTGTCCGCGACATTGCTAAATATGCACGAACATCGACCCAACCGATCTATTTAAATTTTTCAAACATGCAAAATTATAAACAGGCGATGGTTGATGATGTGTTTCGCGACATTCACGAAACAAAAAAAGAGTCAGAAGAGACACTCGATTCCTTATACAGCTTTTGGCAGGACTATTACGTATTTGCCAGCCGCAATCGCAACCTCTTTTTCGCACTTTTTTTAAATGATATTGGCTGTGGTCCTTACATAAAAGAGCGTTCTTTTGCTTATTTTCAAGAAGCAATTGCTGAATCAGCTGTTTTTCAAGGTGCGCATAAAAGCGATCTGAGAAAATATCATGAAGAAGCCTTGATCTTTTTTAGTGGGTTGGTATTGCTGTTTATTCGTGAAGGAAATACGCAAGATAATGCTAATTTTTTGAAAGAGACACAAAATTATTGGCAGCGAGTCCTTCATGAACCAGTCGATTTTTATCAAGGTGATTTACCTAAAACCTTACTCGAATCAGGTCTAGCTGTAAGTGATCAATAGATAGCGAGAAAGAGAGGAAGAGATTTCAGAATATTGTGACAGCTATCATTGCCATTATTGATTTCTTCTTTTTCAACAATCCCCATCGGGGCAGTGATCTTAAAGATTAGAAGTAATAGCTATTCTTTAAGAGTCGTTCAACGAGTGGGGGTTTTTCTTTTGATAAAAAGAGGTGTGGAGCCGTTTAGCAAAATAAGAAAAGGGCTTGTCTGTAGTGTTAAGGCTTATTTTTAGGTCAAAGAAAAGGCGGCTTATTGTTGGCAATTTTCAAGAAATATGAGAAGGTAGAAATAGCAGAAAAGTAACTGGGTTTTATAGTTAGCAACGTTGAATGGAGGAATTTTGATGGGACAAAACACGCAGTATGGAGAAAAAAAGATTGCGATCGATCGCAGGATCGGTTTTTTAGAAGAACATACGTATCACGGGAATGATCTTGGTGTGACTTTTCAAGGACAGCAAACCACGTTCAAATGCTGGTCACCAGAGGCAGAGGCTGTTTCAGTATTGATTTATCAAAGCGGTGTCGTTGGGACTGACGATCGCCTGCTGACACTGCCAATGGTCCAAGAAGACAACTGTTGGCAAGTCACGACGGAAGAAACCGTCAAAGAGCTGTTTTATACGTTTGAATTTCAACGAGACGGTCAAAAAGTCGAAGCGGTGGATCTTTATGCCAAGGCAGTAGGGATCAACGGGAACCGTGGGGCCATCATTGATTTAAAGGAAACAGATCCTGAAGGCTGGCAGGAGACTCACGGCGTCGGTCAGCAATCGATCACAGATGCCTATATTTGGGAATTGCATGTCGAAGATTTCAGTGGCGCCGAAAACAGCGGGATTTCACCAGAAAATCGCGGGAAATATTTAGCCTTTACTGAAAAAAAGACCCATCTGGTGGGGGATGAAAGTCAACCAACTGGCATGGCTTATTTAAAAGAGCTGGGGATCAATTATGTTCATCTGCTGCCGATCTTCGATTTTGACAATGATGAAACTTCGTCTGCCTACAACTGGGGCTATGATCCGAAAAATTACAATGTCCCTGAAGGACGATACGCTTCTGATCCTAGTGATCCCAAGGCGCGGATTCGTGAATGCAAGCAAATGATCCAATCGCTGCATGAAGAAGCCATCGGCGTTGTAATGGATGTGGTCTTCAATCACACTGCGATCACAGAAGAATCATGGTTTAATTTGACGGTGCCTGATTATTACTACCGCCAAGATGATGCGGGGAATTTTGCGGACGGTTCTGCTTGCGGCAATGAAGTGGCTTCTGAACGGAAAATGATGCGCAAATTTATCATTGATTCAGTTTTATATTGGGCGCAAGAATACAAAATCGACGGCTTTCGTTTTGATTTGATGGGCTTGATCGATGTGGAAACCATGAACCAGTTGCGGCAACGCCTAGATGATGCCGGCTTCAGCCATGTGATTTTATACGGCGAGCCATGGGATGCCGGCAGCAATCAAATTATTCAGCCGAATATCCCAGCGAACAAAAGCAATGTTTGGGCACTGTCAGAAGGCGTTGCGGTTTTTAGCAATGATTTAAGAGACAGTATCAAAGGCGATGTCTTTGAAGAAACAGACGGCGCGTTTATTCAAGGAATGAATGGTCAACCGCAAGTCAAGCAAACCTTTTATGCAGCAAATTTGGCAACGGCGATTCAAGGAAATACGAAAGTTGCTGGGCAAGAAGGCGCCGAGCGTTGGGCAAAATCGCCCCGCCAAGTGATTGCCTATGCGTCAGTCCATGATAATTTGACCTTATGGGACAAACTGGTGGCAACCATGCAAGCTTCAGCGAAGGAAAGAAATTATGATTTTGATCGTGAGCTTTTAGCCCGTAACAAACTAGCAGCAGCCATTTTGTTTACTAGCCAAGGAGCCGTGCTGACTCAAGCTGGGGAAGAATTTGGCCGTACCAAAGAAGGCGATGAAAACTCCTTCCGTTCGCCACTGACAGTCAATCAGCTGGATTGGGCACGTGCCAAAACCTTCAAAGAATTGCGCGAGCTGTATCGGGGCTTGTGGGCATTGCGACAGTCCTATGCACCATTGAGAGATGCCACGACCCAAACGGCTGAAAGCATGGTCTTTTATGAAACAAAGGATGAAAATCGCTTGGCGTATCAAGTACCCAATCGTGACGAACAGCATCCATGGCGTTCCTTGTTCGTTTTACTCAACAGCACGGAAGAAAGCTGGTCCTTTGACTTACCGACGGCAACAGAAAATACTTCTTGGCACCTCGTTGCTGACCCCAAAGGAGCTGGGATCGCTTCTCGCGGCGTAGCAGCGCCAAGGATAACCATCGACCCATTGTCCTTCTGTATTTTGGCGGAACAAAGTAACTAATCAAAGTAGAAGCTAAAACAAACTAAAAATTTTAGTTTGTTTTAGCTTTTTTGGTAGTAAAAAAACAATTCTTTTGCTATACTTTTAACAGAATGAGAAGCAGAAAGCGGTGAGCAAATGAAAGTTGTGATCTCTGATATTGCCCGAAAAGCTGGCGTTTCCAGCGGAACAGTCTCTAATGCGATCAACAATCGTAAGGGGATCAGTGAACAAAAACGGCAAGCGATCTTGAAGATCGCTCGTGAGATGGGGTATTTTGATCAGCGAGAAATTAAAAAAACGGAAAGCCAAAAAATCAAATTTGTCGTAATGAACAAACAAGGAAATGTCGTAGGGGATACGCCTTTCTTTTCTGAATTGATCCGAGGAATCGAAATGGAGTGCAGTGCGTTAGGCTATGAACTGGTCATTTCCCATATCACACTGGCACCAGAAGAAGACCCGATTGAAAAGATCCGTCCAGAATTAGCAGATGGTTTGCTATTGTTAGGAACGGAATTGGAAAAACAAGATTTAGCAGTCTTTCGCCATCTGGAAGTACCGTTAGTGATTTTAGATACGGTGTTTAATTCGCAGGACTTTGATTTTGTCGCCATCAATAATCGTGACAGTGCCTATGAGATCGTTGAAAAGATGATCGAAAAAGGCCACCGTGACATCGGCATCATCAATTCAACCTTTCAAATCAACAACTTCCGTGAACGCAAGCAAGGGTTCATCCAAGCGATCCAAGAGCATGATCTGATCCATTATGAAGAGACGGAAGCCTTAGTAGAACCCACCTTGGAAGGCTCCTATCAAGACATGAAGGTCTACTTGGAATCCTTGCGTGCCGATCAGCGACCGTTACCAAGCGCCTTTTTTGCGGTCAATGACAATATCGCCATCGGTGCCATGAAAGCCATTCGCGAAGTGTTTCCCGATCATCCGTTGACCATTGTTGGGTTCGATGATATTCCTTTGGCGGAATTTTGCAACCCACCACTGACCACCGTCAAAGTAGATAAAGTATACCTTGGTCGCCAAGCCGTGCGACGCTTGATCGAGAAAATCACGAATGAAGATGAAAACCATCTGAAAATGCTGGTCGCCACGACGATCGTCGAACGCGAAAGCATCAATTAAGAATAAAAATAATATGAAAAATAAGAAGAAGGACAAAACGTTTAGCAAGCGTTTTGTCCTTTTTTAGTTATTTAACAAAAATATTTATCTAAAACTATTGCAAAATATTTAGCTTGTGCTATATTTAAGGTGTAAAAAGTAAGGGATTACATTTTGAGGAAGTGAATAGATGACACAGATCGGTCTCTTTTGTGCCACTGGGCTCTCCAGTGCACTGCTCGTCAAAGCGCTCAAAGAACAACTAGCGGATGATCAGCATTACCAAGTCAATTCCGCGCCTTTTTCAGAAATATTTATGGTGGGGAATGACTATGATTTTTTGATTTTAGCTCCTCAAACCCGCTTCAATCAAGCGAAAGTCGCAGCAGCCTTTCCTAATAAAAAAATCGTTTTACTGACGGATGAGGAATTTCTAAGCAAAAATGTAGCACGAATCGTCGAAGAAATAAAAATTTAGCTAAATATACTAAAAAGCAAAGGGTGGTTTTATGGATAAAGTAACCATCGGGTTCGCCCCGACTAGAAGAAATTTGTTTAGTGCAGAAGCAGCCATTGAGTACGCCAATCTGACACGACAAAAAATGGACGAACTCGCCATTGATTATGTAGATATTTTAGATATCAACGAAGACGGCTTACTATACGATGATGAAGGGGTTGAAAAAATCGCCGAAAAATTCAAAGCAGCAAAAATCGACGGTCTTTTTCTAGCCAATGAAAACTTTGGTACGGAATATGCCTGTGCTCGTCTAGCCAAAAAACTAGATGTCCCCGTCTTACTATGGGGACCCAAAGACGAGACGCCAGCCGCCGACGGTTCACGTTTGCGGGATACGCAATGCGGTCTTTTCGCTATCGGGAAAGTCTTGCGCCGTTTCAAGGTACCTTTCACCTATGTCAAAAATTCTGATATTGATTCACCAGAATTTGCCCGCGGCTTGCAAGACTTTATCAAAGTCTGCAATGTCGTCAAGACCTTCAAACAAACACGAATCTTGCAAGTAGGCCCACGTCCCTTTGATTTTTGGACCGTGATCTGCAACGAAGGCGAACTATTGGAGCGTTTCAATATTTCGCTATCACCAGTACCGATCCAAGAAGTGGTGCAAGAAATCAAGAAAGTCAAAGAACAGCAGCCAGATAAATTGCAAGCAGTCATTGATTATTTCGAAACCAATACGGAAGTCCAAATTTCGGCGAGAGATTTGGAGATGGTGGCAGCCCTTAAAGTGGCTTTGCAAAACTTATGTGAAAGCTACGGCTGCAATGCAGGAGTCATCCAGTGTTGGACGGCCTTACAAGACGAAATCGGTATTTTACCGTATGCCTCCCTGTCGCTGTTACAAGAAGAAGGCTTGCCTTTTGTCTGTGAGACGGATGTCCATGGGGCGATATCGGAACTGTTGGTCGAAGCCGCTTCGTTGGGGGAACATCGAGCGATCTTTGCGGATGTCAACTGCCGCCATCCAGAGAACGAGAATGGCGAATTGCTGCAACACTTAGGAGTTTTTGCTTATTCCACTGCAGAGACCAAACCGATCTTGCCGCAACGACATTTTGTTTTTGACTATCCAGGATCAGTCGCTTTTCGGGCAATCAAAGACGAGTATACGCTGTGTCGCTTTGATGGGGACAACGGCGAATACTCCCTACTGATGGGTACTGGTAAAGGGATCGATGGCCCATACAATCAAGGAACCTATCTCTATCTGGAATTTGCGAATTTGAATCGCTTGGAATTCAAACTCGTTGAGGGCCCTTATATTCATCACGTTGCGGCGGTCAGAAAAAATGTGGTGCCGATCTTGTACGAAGCGTGCAAATACATCGGTGTGCAGCCAGATTTTTATGATCCAATCGAAGAAGACGTCAAAGCATACTTGAGAGGGGATCAATCATGGAAATAAACGAGCTGGAGATGAAGGCTTTAACGATTCGAAAATCCGTGTTAGAGCTGATCTATCAAGCAAAAACGGGTCATACTGGTTCGGATCTTTCTTGTACCGATATTTTAGTGGCCTTGTATTATCGGATAATGAATGTCGATGCGAAAGATCCTCAAAAGCAAGATCGTGACCAGTATATCCAAAGTAAAGGACATGCGGCAGAAGTATTATGGGCCGTTTTAGCGGACAAAGGTTTTTTGCCGAAAGAAGAATTAGCCACCTTTTCGCAATTTGGTTCACGACTGATCGGTCATCCAAACAATAAAGTAGCTGGTGTTGAGATGAATACTGGTTCGCTAGGCCACGGCTTACCTGTCGCAGTAGGGATCGCCTTGGCAGGCAAACTGGATCACCGCACGTATCAAACCTATACGTTGTTGGGAGATGGCGAACTAGCAGAAGGCTCGGTATGGGAAGGAGCCATGGCAGCTGCCAACTACCAGCTGGACAATTTGACCGCCATCATTGATCGCAACGGCTTGCAGATCACTGGAGCCTCGGAAGATGTGATGGCAGTGGAGCCGCTAGATGAAAAATGGCGTGCCTTTGGTTGGGATGTGCATATCGTTGATGGCAATGATATGGCTGCCTTGGTGGCTGCATTAGAAAAACCGCATCAGCCCAATCAACCGAAGCTGATCATTGCTAAAACCATCAAAGGCAAAGGCTATTCTGCAGCCGAAAATCAAGCGCAATGGCATCATAAAGTGCCCACGGCAGAAGAGCTTGCACAAGCCATTGCCGAACTTGATCAGCAAATGGAGGTTTTGACTCATGGGAAAAAATAATATTGCCAATCGCCAAGCGATGTGCGACGTATTGATTGAAGAAGGAAAAAAGAATCCTGCGATCACGGTGTTGACCAGTGATTCTCGTGGTTCCGCTTCGTTAGCACCTTTTGCCAAGGAATTACCGACACAATTGGTGGAAGTAGGGATCGCAGAGCAAAACATCGTCAGTATTGCGGCTGGCTTAGCCCATATGGGCAAACGCCCTTTCGTTGCCTCTCCAGCTTGTTTTCTCAGCATGCGCAGTATCGAGCAGATCAAAGTCGATGTCGCGTATTCGAATAAAAATGTCAAACTCGTAGGTATCAGCGGCGGTGTCAGTTATGGGGCATTAGGCATGAGTCATCATTCCTTGCAAGACATCGCAGTGGCACGAGCGATCCCTAATTTGCAAGTGCTGTTGCCAGCAGATCGCTTTGAAACGATCCAAATGTTTAAAGCCTTAGCGGCATCAAATGAACCAGCCTATATCCGTCTCGGTCGCAATCCTGTTGAAGATTGTTATGATTCTGCAGATTATCCTTTTGAGATTGGCAAAGCCATTGAGCTGAGAAGCGGTCAAGATGTCGCATTGCTCGCCACTGGCGAAACCGTGCGCCAAGCGTTGGATGCTGCTGAGCTATTGGAAAAACAAGGTATCACTGCTACCGTTTTAAATGTTCATTCCTTGAAGCCCTTTGATTCAGAAACGGTCAAACGAGTGGCGAAAGAAACAGGCACCGTGATCACTGTGGAAGAACACAGCCGATACAACGGCTTAGGAGCTGCCGTGGCGGAAACGCTGGCAGAAGAAACGGACATTCGACAAAAAATCATTGCTTTTCCGGATGAAGCCTTGATTACTGGTTCTTCGTCAGAACTGTTTGCCCATTATGGATTAGACGGTGCCTCCATAGCGAAAACAGCGGTTGCGTTTCTAGGAGCTTAAGATGGACAAGACCTATCAGCTTGTTTTAGATCAGAGTACATCCGGTACCAAGCTCTTACTGTTTCAAGAAGGGAAAATCCTGCAGCGTTACGATAAAAAACATCGCCAAATTTATCCAAAAGTCGGGTGGGTCGAACATGATCCCCTCGAGATTTGGCAAAATGTCCAAGAATTGCTGGCACAAGTGTTTCAAGAACAAGCGATCACTGCAGATCAAATCGTTTCCTTGTCATTGACCAATCAGCGAGAAACGATCGTTGCTTGGGATCGATTGACCGGCAATCCCCTGTACAATGCGATCGTGTGGCAATGCAACCGCAGCGCTACGATTTGTGAAGAATTGACGGCACAAGGCTGGGAAAAGACGATCAATCAAAAGACCGGTTTGCGCTTAGATCCGTATTTTTCCGGCACCAAAGTGAAATGGTTGGCCCAAGAATTATCGGCCATCAAAGAAAAGTCGGGGACTGGCGAATTGGCGATCGGTACGATGGACAGCTGGCTGTTGTGGAATTTAACGCAAGGGACAGTATTTGCGACAGAAGCCAGCAACGCTTGCCGAACATTGTTTTACAATATTGAAGAGGGCCGTTGGGATGCAGAACTCGTCAAACTTTTTGGCATCCATTTAGCAGACTTGCCAGCGATCAAACCTGCTGATACGGTTTTCGGTAACTATCACGGAATCCCTATCAAAGGAATCTTAGCCGATTCACAAGCGGCATTATTCGGGGAAGGTTGTCAAAGCCTTGGGGATGTAAAAATCACGATGGGTACCGGTTGTTCGATCATGATGCAAGTGCAGCAGGAGCAGACGTTGCGGGATCGCCGCATTTTGACGACGGTAGGCTGGCAAACTAGCCAGGAAACAGCGTTTGCGCTAGAAGGCATCATCCGTTCCTGTGGTGACGCCATCAACTGGTTCAGTGAGCAAGTGGCTCCGCTGCCAGATGTAGCTGAGATTTGTCAAGAAGTGCTGACCAATGACAGTCAAGAAGACATCTATTTTATCCCAGCATTGCAAGGAATGGGTGCCCCTTTTTGGGATAATACGATGACTGCCAGCTTTGTCGGCATGAAACGCACAACGACGACTCATGAGCTGTTGAAAGCCGTTTTAGAAAGCATCATTTTTCAAATCAAAGCAGTGATCGATGTGATGGAAGAAGTCGCTGAACGACTGATCAATCAGGTAATGATCGATGGCGGTGTTTCGAAAAACCGCGCCTTGATGAGCTTATTAGCAACTTTGATCAATAAACCCGTCATCGTCAGCGAAGTCGAAGAATTTTCAGCCATCGGCACAATGCTTGTTGCCAATCCAACCATGAATGAACCAGTTATTCAGCAAACCACGATCGTTCCGCAAGCCGAACAGGCCGTGATCCGTTTGAAATATGAAAAATGGAAACGGTTCATTGAGAAATCAGCTGCTTTTAGTGAAGGATAAAGGAAAATTATAGGAACAGGATGCCTCGTTTTGCTTTTTCGAAATGAACAGGATGGCTGAATTTTTAATAAAGCAAGACACTATTTTTGTAAGAAAAGGAGATGATAACAATGAATAACAAAGCCAGAACAATTATAACAACCGACGGTGAAGTCGATGATATGAATTCATTTTTACGCTATTTACTTTATAGCGACTGTTTTGATACCGAGGGGATTGTCCTGACAAGTTCAGTTTATCATTATGCGGGCGATCCAGCTAAAGACATTGAACCGTATCGGTGGACAGGAACTGAGTGGATCAATGAATTTATTGATCTTTATGCTAAGGTATATCCGAACTTGAAAATACACGCTGCGGATTATCCTTCTCCCGAATACTTAAAAAGTATTTACTATATCGGCAACATTGATTCACCGGGAGAAATGACCAAAGAAACCGAAGGCTCCAAATTCATTGAGGATTATTTGATGAATGATGAGGATCCACGCAAACTATACATTCAAACGTGGGGAGGAACGAATACAACGGCTAGGGCATTGAAGTCAATTGAGGAAAAATATGCCCATCAGCCAGATTGGCAGGCAATCAAAGAGCGAATTGAAAAAAAGGTGATTATTTATATCATTTTAGATCAGGATGTCACCTATAGCGAATACATTGAGAAAAATTGGTCGATTGAAGTCATCAATGATCGTTTCAATTTCTGGTATTTTGCCTATGCTTGGAAAATGGTTGAGTCTCAGCTAGCTACACGGTTACAGCCTAAATGGCAATTGAATCTAAGAGACAATCACGGTCCGCTATTAAAAAAATATGCATTGATCGGAGATGGCAATGTTTTAGAAGGCGAGCTTGAAGAAGAACAGCGTGGGATCGATCGCTATTTAGAAAAAAATCCAGACTATGCGCGCTTTGATTTTATCTCAGAAGGAGATTCCCCTTCTTACTTCTATTTCTTAAACAATGGGCTGCGAAATAGTGATGATCCTAGCTATGGCGGTTGGGGCGGCCGCTTTGAAAAAGTGGCTGGTGCCCGCAAGTACATCAATAGTGCAATGGACTATAATCCATATAACCAAAGGTATGAAGCACAATATACCTTAACGAGATGGTTCGATGACATTCAAGATGATTTTAAAGGTCGGGCAGCCTGGTGTGTTGCCAAAACGTATGATGAAGCGGCCCACTATCCGATTGTATCTATTAAAAAGGGGAACGATCAACAAGTTACTCCCGGAGAAACCGTCCAGATTCAAGCAAAAGCATTTGATCCAAATCAGCGAGATTTAGCGTTTAAATGGTGGCATTACTTTGAGGCATCAACCTATCAAACGGCACCTGTTCCCACAGGCGCTGAATTTGAATCAATAGGCTTATTGTTTGGCAAAGTATCTGAAAAGCTTGCTAAACCACCCGTTGATCCAATTAAGCTTGTTCGAGAAAACACAGAAACCGTCGAAGTGAAAATTCCAGAAAATATCCAATCTGGTCAAACAATTCATTTGATTTTAGAGGTAACGAATGGCACTTTGACAACGTATCAGCGAGTTATTTTAATCGCAAAATAAAATGATGGAGTGATAATTATGCAAACAAATAGAAAATCTGAACACTTCATGTTCAAAGTAGCCCTTCTTTCCTTATCATTGATGTTGACAACGAGTGGCGCAATTGCAGCAACTGTTAGCTTGATGCAAGAATCGTTTGTCGATCAAAGTGCAACGGCGGTAGAAGCATTAGTAACTGCCTCCAACTTCACAGTAATGATTTTCGTGTTGCTTAGTTCCTTTTTTGTTCGAATGATTGGGACACGAAAAACAGTGTTATTGGGATTGATTTTATCTTTTCTTGCAGGAATATTTCCTGTCTTTTCCAGCAGCTATTCATTGATCTATATCTCCCGTTTGGTCCTAGGTGCGGGCTTTGGTTTGTTCAATTCCCTAGCCGTTAGCTTGATTGGTGAATATTATGAAGGTGAAGAAAAAGCGCGCCTGATCGGCTTACAAAGTGCCGTTCAGAGTGCTGGACAAACAGCAGTTACCTTTTTGATCGGTATCCTGATGTTTAGCGGTTGGCAAATTGCTTTTGCTGCCAACTTTGTCGGAATCATTCCTTTAGTGCTTTATTTTATCTGGGGACCTCGAGATGATGAACCAAAACTTACTGATATCGTCGCGTCAGAGGAAGAAATTGGGAACAAAACAAAGCAATCCGTCAATTTACCAGTTATTTTACAAGCGATCGCATTACTGATCAGTTTTGCATTTTTGATGGTCTTTTTCCTAAAATCAAGTATCTTCGTCGCAGAAGAAAACTTTGCCAATCCCTCGTTCATTGGTATCGTCATGTCGATCTACACGTTTGTTTCGATCATTGCCAATCTGTTTTACAGTAAACTCGTCAAACATACAAAACATTTTTCTTTACCAATTAGCTATCTATTTCTGGGACTTGGGTTTATCTTTCTGAGTCAGACTACGAATTTTGTTACATTTACTCTGATCGTTGTTTTCTTAGGCTTTGGCGGATCCTTGCTACTGCCTTATTCATGGGGATTGATCATGAGTAAAGCACCAAAAGGATCGATCAATTTGGCGATTTCAATAGCAATGGTCGGCACAAATCTGGGTTCTTTTCTAGCCCCATATTTCGGTTCGTTACCGACGATCATGTTTGGCAATGAGCGTGCTGCTTTTGCTTTTATCTTTGCTGGAACTGTCATGCTGGTTTTTGCGGTGATTTATTTGTTGATTGGCAAACGGTTGACATTAGATTAATGAGTCGCAAATAAAAATAGAAATTAGAGGAACGTAATGAAATATTTAAGTATAGATGTTGGGGGCACGTTTATTAAATATGGTGTTGTAGATGATTCTGGACGCTTATCTGCCTGTGACAAACAAAAAACGCCTCAAAGCTTGCAGGATTTTCTTGAAGTAGTCCGAACGATTGTTCAGCCATTCAAAACCGAAATTGCAGGTGTAGGTCTTAGTCTACCAGGAAAAGTAGATACAGAAGGAGGAATCGTTTATTTTGGGGGTTCCTTGGGTTATCTCCATGAGGTCCCGATAAAAGTATTGATCGAAAAAGCTTGTGGCATACAGTGTGAGCTGACAAATGATGGGAAAGCAGCTGCGCTTGCTGAGCAGTGGCTGGGAAATTTGCAAGGTGTAAAAAACGGTGCAGCGATCATTTTAGGGACTGGTGTTGGTGGTGGTTTGATTTTAAATCATACATTATTCGAAGGCAGTCATTTTCAAGCCGGTGAATTAAGCTTCATGATTCAGGCTCCTTCATTGATGAATGTCTCAGATGTGACTGGTTTTACGCATTCGGCGGTTGAATTTGTGAAGCAAGGTACCGCATTGTTAGGGCTTGAAGATGAAAATGACGGACCAGCTGTTTTTGAAGCAATCCAACAAGAAACTAATTGCGAATTAAAACTGCTTTTTGAAAACTATTGTGAACGTATTGCAACGCTGATCATCAATCTGCAAGCGGTCATCGATATAGAAACCGTCGTGATTGGGGGAGGGATCAGTCGACAAAGTATTTTGATCGATCAAGTTCAATCGAAGTATCAGGAGTTGCGTGACCGAGTGGATTTGATCGATTTGATGTTAGCCCCACTGAAGATCAAAGGTTGTAAGTTTCAAAGTGAAGCGAATCTTCTAGGTGCAATCACGCCATTTCTCAGGAGGGGGAAGGAGGCTCTTTAAAAAAAGAGCAGACAAAGCAATTGTATTTGCCATACGAGAAGGACAACCGACTTATGTCCTGACATCTAGATAGAAGAGCCTTACAAAATATAGAAACAACGATTGAGAAGAGTATGAATTCGATTAGGGTGATTATGTTTATTCTTACACCGTTGGTTCAAGTGTTAAATGAATACAAGGACCTTCAACGGGGGAAACGGTTTAAAAGAAACCGATTTTATGATGACAAGCCAACGAGTTAGTGCTATAGTTAAAGAAAGAAAACCCACGTGGATTGTTACTGACTCGATCAGGCAAGACCTAAATAAGAAAGCGCTCTTCTCGTTTTAGCAGCGGCTCTTATTTAGGTTTTTTGTTTTTTATCGGGGATTTTTCAGTAACCAGCTAGGTAGGTTTATCAAAAGAAAACAAAAGGAGAACGAGCAAATGGCAAAATTTCCAGAAAATTTCTTATGGGGCGGCGCGACCGCAGCGAATCAATTAGAAGGGGCGTTCGATCGCGATGGCAAAGGCTTGTCAGTGGCGGATGCAATGCCTGGCGGCAAACAGCGTTTAGCGATTTTAGGCAGTGATACGTTTGATTGGACGATCGATGAGGACAAATACACCTACCCAAATCATCGCGGGATCGACCATTATGACCGTTTCAAAGAAGACATTGCGTTGTTTGCAGAAATGGGCTTCAAGAGCTATCGTTTTTCCATCGCATGGACACGTATTTTTCCAAAAGGCGATGAAACGACACCAAACGAAGCTGGGCTAGCATTTTACGATGCGCTGATCGATGAATGTTTGAAATACGGGATCGAGCCAGTGGTTACGATCTCTCACTATGAAATGCCTTTGCATTTAGCCAAAGAATACGGTGGCTGGAAAAACCGAGCATTGATCGATTTCTATGAACGTTTTGCAAAAGTTGTCTTGGAACGGTTCCACAGCAAAGTCAAATACTGGATGACCTTCAATGAGATCAACTCTGCTTTCCATTTCTCCGCATTGAGTCAAGGAATGGTCAACAGCACGGGTGCCAGCGACTTTACAAACGTGATCCAAGCGTGGCACAACCAATTTGTTGCCAGCAGTAAAGCAGTCAAAATCGGCCATGAATTAAACCCAGAGTTACAGATCGGTTGTATGATCATTTATGCAACGACTTACAGCATTGATGCGAACCCAGTCAACCAAGTGGCGACGATGATCCATAATCAAGCCTTCAACTACTACTGTGCCGACGTGCAAGTACGTGGAAAATACCCATCCTTTACGGATCGTTTGTACAAAGAACATGGCGTCAATAAAGAGGATCTTGAGATTACCGAAGAAGACTTAGCCTTGATCGCTGAACATACTGTTGACTATGTTGGCTTCAGCTACTACATGTCTTCTGCCGTGGATATCACCACAGAAGAAGCCGATGAAGTGCAAGGAAACTTGTTGGGCGGCGTCCGCAATCCATTCTTAGAAGCAAGTGAATGGGGCTGGCAAATCGATCCAGAAGGGCTGCGCATCGCGTTGAATGAACTGTATGATCGTTACCAAAAACCGTTGTTTATCGTGGAAAACGGCTTAGGAGCCATTGATACCTTTAACGAAGAAGGAAAGATCGAAGATGATTATCGTATCGATTACTTGCGCCGCCACATTGAAGCAATGGGGGAAGCGATCGCTGATGGCGTAGACTTGATCGGTTACACGCCATGGGGCTGTATCGACCTTGTCAGTGCATCAACAGGCGAAATGAGCAAACGCTATGGCTTCATCTATGTTGACTTTGATGACGAAGGCAACGGCACGATGGATCGTTCCAAGAAAAAATCCTTCGATTGGTACAAACAAGTCATTGCAACAAACGGAGAAGAGTTGGCCTAAGTGTTTCGTTAGACTCACGGATGACACAGGATCCGTTATAAAAGAAAACCGATCAACGGTGCTCCTATATAGGCGCATCGTTGATCGGTTTTTTGGTGATATTTGGTTTTAACGGGTACGTTCATAGCTGTCTCGTAACAAAGATTGGAGTTGTTTTTCTGATACAGAGCCATCTAGTAATGCGGTGAGCCAATGGTTTTTATTCATGTGATAAGCGGGTAAATAGCCGCGACTTTGGTTGATGATCGAAACCATTTCGGGCGCTGCTTTGACATCTAAAATCTCGATCATTCCCGTTTCTTCTAGGCCTAATTTTTGCTTTTCTACAGTCATCAGCAAGCCAAACCATTTGCCGCTTTTACGGTGCCGCAAGACTTGGTACTCGGGAAACTTTGCAAATGGATGGTCGATCTGAACATCATTGAAGGTCTGAGCGAAGGCGATCAGCCGGTTTTTAAGATCCATGGGTATCCCTGCCTTTTTATTCAATCATATCCAGTATACCGTAATTTTGGCGAAATTTCGCTAGAAAAGGAGATTGGGCTCTTTGGTTTAATGAGCCGTATCACCTGTTGCATCGATAGTCATAAATAAGGCAAAGTAGCAGGCGATTTATTTTCTCAATTTGACACTCGGCTTTCGGCATTACTTGTCATTACATTCGATTATGATATAATGTTCTTACAGTGTAATTACAAAAACAGAGAGAGGAGTGCAACGATGATTACGAAAACAAGAAAACAAGGGAACTCCATTATGTTGACGGTGCCCAAAGACTTTGGTATTCCCAATGGTGTGGAAGTAGAAGCAAAGCTAGTAGAAAATGGGATCTTGTATGAATTTATTGAACCGGTAAAGCCATTCGATGATTTCAGTGAAGATATCTTGACTGATATTATTAATGAGGGATACGAACACGAAGATATTTTATCCGAATTTAAAGCGCGTAAGAGTAAGCTGATTTCTTCATTTAAGACAATTGTAAAGGATACTGCTGCAATGACCAAAGAGGAGTTGGCAACTGAAATTGGCTTATGAGGTGATTCCATCTAGACAAGTAGTAGTGAATTATTTAAAAAAGTTGAAGGAGAAACCGCTGAAACAAAAGTTTCTTCATGTCATTTATGATGAAATAGCTGTCGAACCGTATAGCGGCGATCAAAAAACAGGCGATTTAGCTGAAATCTGGTCGAAGGGTTTTAAGTATGCAGGGACAACCTATCGTATTGCTTATGATGTGATCGATGACCAAGTGATTCCAGTCTTGTTATGTGGCACCCATGAAAATTTTTATGAATAGTTAAAGCAGTTAATGAAATAACTGGGGACCTGAATCGAAGAGTTGCGCGTAGGCGGACTCTTTTTTTGATTTCTATTAAAAAGTACAATAAGTGAAAGGTTCTAAGAAATGGATGCCTATGCTAAGATAGAAGAAACCGGCAGCGTAAATAAGCAAGTGAGGTGGTCGCTATGAAAACGACAAGTCAAGTATACATTCGTTTAAATGAACATCTATTTAAATGCAAAAAATACGATTTGAATTTTTTGATAACAAAACTTTTAATTGAGCGAATCGATGAATTTCCTGCGATCTATATTGAAGAAATCGCCTATGCTGCACAGACGACCCCTGCCAGTATCACTAAATTTTGTAAGAAACTTGGTTATGCTAGTTTTAAAGAAATGCGTAATGACCTCACGATTTATTTTGAACAAGAATACCATTTAGCAAATACGATGTTTGAAGGGATGCTAGCGAATCTCGATACAAAGAGTAAAGTATCTGAAATGGTTGACCAATTTTTAGCCCGAGAGTACATGGTCCAAAAACAGATTTTTGACCAATTTGATCAACACCAATGCACACGGATCGCAGAAGAAATGAAACGAAAAAAACGAGTGGCGATCTTGGGTAACAGCTATTCTTTTTCGGTTGTTAATCTCCTGCGGGAACTGCTTAGTCAAATGGGCTATATCGTTTTTGAAGTAAACCGTAATGCGGAAGATCAGCTGATTGATCAAGTATTGCGGGAAACAGATATTTGTTTTGTGATCAATCTAACCGGCAGCTGGATCGATAAAAAGGCCTATTTGCTTGAAAAACCGGCCTGTCAGAAAGTTTTATTGACGTTCAGCGAGCAAGCCGCTCAAAGTAATCTCTTTGAAGAGCGTGTCTTGTTTAAAGAGGTCGTTCCATTGATGTCATCGAATTATTACTCGCAAAAAGTGCTTCATCTATGGATGATTTTTATGATTATGAATATGAGAAAAGAGTAAACGTAAAAAGCTATTTTCCATTTTTGGAAAATAGCTTTTATTGTTTCCTTATGAGAAAGCGCTTATATTCAAGTTAAGATATATCTTAAAAAATTTAGGAGGATTTACTGATGGATAAATTAATGCAATTTATTGAAATCAAAGTGATGCCGCCAATGATGAAACTTTCTAATCAACGTCACTTGAGTGCTGTTCGCGATGGATTGATCGCAACGATTCCAATCACAGTGATCGGATCGATCTTTTTATTGATACCGTACATTCCATGGCCTCAATCCTATGTATCGTTTATGGGCAATCATCCCGACTTAGTGGCAAAACTGATCATTCCCTTCAATATGAGTATGGGACTGCTTTCGATCTATGCAGCTTTTGGCATCGGCGCACGATTAGCGCAAAGCTACCAACTGGATAGTTTGGCAGGGGGCGTTTCTGCAATTTTTACCTTTTTTACTACATTGACCTTCACTTCTTTAGATGAAGGAACGTTTATCTCTACGCAATATCTTGGAGGAGAAGGCATGTTCGCCAGTATTTTGACCGCTATATTAGCAGTCGAGTGCATGCGCCTTTGTAAAAAATACAATATCGGGTTTAAACTGCCAGAGCAAGTCCCTACGAATGTCAGCAGCAGTTTTGAAGTGATTATTCCCGTGTTTTTTTCAATGACGATCGTTTGGATCATTGTTCACTTGATCGGCTTTGACATCAATGCCCTGATTGCAAGTTTGATCACACCCTTATTAAGTGTTTCTTCCAACTCGTTAGCAGCACCCTTGGTCTATGTAGGATTGACTTGTATCATGTGGCTATTCGGGATTCATCCGCAAATATTAGCGACGGTGATGTTGCCGATCTGGCTAGTCAATTCTGAAGCAAATATGGCAGCAGCACAAGCCGGACAAGCGATTCCTAATCTGGGGGTACAGCCGTTTATCTTTACTTTCTTATGGATCGGCGGTGGCGGAGGAACCTTAGCACTTTGCGCAATGATGTGTTTCTCCAAATCAAAATTTTTAAAACAACTTGGTCGTCTCAGCTTTATTCCTGGGGTCTTCAACATCAATGAGCCACTGTTGTTTGGGTTGCCGATCGTTTTGAATCCAGCACTGGCGATTCCCTTTGTCGTGGCACCAATCGTGACCACTTTCGTGACCTATTTCGCGTTTGTGTCCAATCTTGTTCCCGGAATGGCGTATCCATTAGCGGCTGTGTGGACGGTTCCGAGTATTTTTGCAGCAGTAATCGCAACAGCCAGCATTCGCGGTGCTGTCTTAGTAGTGGTGAATTTCTTGATTTATTTGGGTATTTATTATCCTTTCTTCAAGGCCTACGAGCGCAAATTAGTGCTTGAAGAAGGTCAAACCGAAGCATAAGTCTATGAGATGAGCAATCAAATTTTGAGAAGAGGAGCAATGACATGAAGAAAAATAAGAAGCAATTTCCTGCCGATTTTTATTGGGGAGGTGCAGTTGCCGCAAATCAATTAGAAGGGGCCTATCTTGAAGGGGGAAAAGGCTGGAGCGTGGCAGACATCAATCGCTTTCGTAATGATATCGATATAAAAAAGAAAAGCAACAAAGAAATAACGACGGCAGACGTTGAATTTGCTTTAAATGATCAAGAAGGGCGTTACCCTAAACGGGATGGGATCGATTTTTACCATACATTTCGTGAGGATCTGGCACTCTTGGCAGAAACAGGCATGAATTCGTTTCGAACATCTATTAGTTGGGCGAGAATTTTTCCAAAGGGAGACGAACAAACGCCCAACGAAGAAGGGTTGCGCTTTTATGACGAATTGATCGATTGTATCCTTGAAAACGGTATGGAACCCTTGATCACCTTGTCTCATTATGAAATGCCGATCCATTTAGCGATGGCTTATGATGGCTGGTCAAATCGTAAACTGATTGATTTCTTTGTTCATTTTGCGCAAGTCGTATTCAAGCGATACCAAGGAAAAGTCAAATATTGGATCTTAGTCAATCAAATGAACTTGATTACCCATGAATCATTTAACCACCTTGGTATTCCCGCTGACCGAGTCGACAATCTGAAGCAAGCTAAGTACCAAGGGGTTCACAATGAATTGGTAGCATGTGCGAGAGCGATCAAAGTAGGGAAAGAAATTGATCCTTCTTTTCAAATTGGGATGATGTCTTATTATGGCAATGTTTATCCAGCTACTTGTAAACCGTTGGATGTTCTGAGTGCTCTCAAAAATAATCAAATGGAATATTACTATTCAGATGTACTTGCGCGGGGAACTTATCCGAATTATGCCTATCGCTTTTTTGAAGAAAACGGCATCGAGATTCAATTTGGGGAAAACGATGAAGCGGACTTCAAGCATACGGTCGATTTTGTTTCTTTCTCCTATTACTACACGCGAATCATTCATAGTGAAAACTACGGGAAAGAAGACGCAGCTTCGCCTAACCCTTATTTAGAAGCCAATGACTGGGGCTGGGCGATTGATCCAATTGGGTTACGGATTGCTTTGAATGAGTATTATGATCGGTACCAATTGCCGATCATGATCACAGAAAATGGTATGGGTTTTTATGAGACATTGAATGAAGAAGGAACGATCTATGATACGTATCGCATTGATTTTCTGAAACAGCACATTGAACAAATGAAAGAAGCAATCTATGATGGCGTAGAACTGATCGGCTACTATCCTTGGGGACCGATCGATCTTGTTAGCTGCTCCTCATCAGAAATGAGCAAGCGGTATGGGTTCATTTACGTGGATCTAGATGATTGGGGCAATGGTTCAGGAAAACGGTACAAAAAAGCCAGCTTTGACTGGTATAAGAAAGTGACGGCTTCTAACGGAGAAGTCCTCGATTAAAAAATAAGCGGCAACGACGAAGCAGAAGCTTGATCGTTGCCGCTTTTTTAATAAGAGAGTCAGAAAAGGGAGCCGGCGTCATTAGCGTAAACGTTTCTGATAAAGCATCCGTGCCAAGAACCAGCTCACCACTACGATACCGCCGCACCAGCTAAAGGCACTGATCAAGGTGGTATCTTTTAAGTTTAACAAAAGCCCGCGCAAAGAATGGATGATCGGCGACATTGGTTGGTATTCAGCAAAAACGGCTAACGGGCGCGGCATGGTCTCCGTAGGGACGAAACCAGAGCTTAAGTAGGGCAAAAGGGTGATCAAGACAGTAAATAAGGTCGCTGTCTCGGGGCTTTTGGCGATGAGACCAACCAGAACGGAGACCCAAGTAAAGGCGAAGGTGAAGCAAAAGATCAATAGGAAGGCGAGTCCCCAGCCAGCAACTGTGGCTTGGGGGCGAAATCCGATGATCATGGCAACGATCAACACGACCAAGGTGCTGATCAAGCTCCGAAGGGTCGCAGCGAAGACATGCCCGTTTAAAAAGGCTGAGTTAGAGATGTTCAAGGTCATCAGCCGTTCCACCATGCCGGATTTCAAATCTTCCGTCACCGTTACCCCAACGGAGGAGGCGCTTTGGGCGATACATTGGACGAGAACACCAGGAACGACAAAATCGACATAAGAGGTATCGCCGACGTTCATGGCTCCCCCGAAAACATAGACGAAGAGGATCATTAAAATCGCTGGGGTCAAAATCCCACTTAGCAAAGTCTCCATACTGCGAATCGATAGCAAGAGATTACGTTTGAATAAGGTGTTGGTTTCTATAATTGCTTTCATTGGTTTCCTCCTTGGACAAGTGTTAGAAAAATATCTTCTAACGAAGCATTCTTTTGATTGAAACTAGTGATAGTGATCGGTAGTTGATTAAGTTCCTGCAACAGCGTGAAGGAATGCTGGAAGTCTTGACTGACGGGAAATGCCAGAGAGAGACTGGACTCATTGACTTGCAGCGGAAAGTCAGACAGATGCTGTCGCACGGTCTGCAAGTGTTCTTTCGTCAATACGCTGATTTCCATTGTTTGCGAAGGGTGCAGTGCTTTGACTTCCGTTGGTGTTCCTTGCAAGATGATTTTCCCTTCATGCAAGATGGCGACTTGGTCTGCTAAAAATTCAGCTTCTTCGAGGTATTGGGTCGTCAGGAAAATCGTTCGTCCTTGAGCGGCGATCTCTTTGATCATGTGCCATGTGGCTAAGCGGTTTTGCGGGTCTAACCCGGTCGTTGGTTCATCCAAAAAGAGCAGGTCAGGTTCGCCGATAAAACTCATGGCGATGTCTAAGCGTCGTCGCATGCCACCAGAATAATTTTTGACTAGTCGGTTGCTGGCATCCACCAAATCAAAACGCTCTAACAAATGTTGGACGATAAACTGTTTGTTTTTGACATGGCGCAAGGCAGCAATCATCAGCAAGTTTTCTCGTCCGGTCAGTTCTTGATCGACGGCGGAAAATTGCCCTGTCAGACTGATTTTTTCGCGAATCGCTGCTGGATCTTTGGTCAAGTCGATCCCATCGATCCGCGCGGTTCCTTGGTCAAAAGGTAGGATAGTGGACAAAATTTTGACTAAAGTGGTTTTTCCAGCGCCGTTTGATCCTAGTAAGACAAATACTTCGCCAGGAGTGACGTCAAAAGTGACCTCTTTCAAAACAGTTTTGTCTTTGAAGCTTTTTTGTAAATGTTTCACGTGAAGCATTTTCTTTTTTATATGGGTATCCATAGCTTTTCCCTCGTTTCTATAAGATAATTCAACTATAAAGGCTCTTTGGGAAAAGCAACTGCTTATTTCAATATATTGAAAAAGAAGGTGAAAAAATGAACAATTATGGTGCGACAGTGAAAGAGCTTCGCAAAAGCAAAGGCTTGCTGTTGAAGGAATTAGTGGATGAACAATTGTCGATGTCTTTGTTATCGCAATTTGAAAATGGCAAAACGACGATTTCCTGCGAACGATTTCATCGCTTGCTAGATAAATTGGAAGTGAGTTTTGCCGAATTTCAGCTGCTGCGTACGGGGGAGCATCATTCGGAGGCTCAAAAGCTAATGGTTGACTATGTCCGTTCGATGGGGATCGAATCCATTGATGAAGTACCTAAATTAAAAAAGAAATATCAAAAGCTGACCACGTACTTTCAACAGCATTACTCCTTGGAGCTGGACCACTTCTTACAACTGATCCGTTTTGACTACTTGATGAAAGAGGAGCTTTTTAAAGGAGTGCCCATCCAGGAGGCTTACCTGAAACACAATTACTGTTTGGACTCTGCCAAGCATTACTTGCTGAATACCGATACATGGGGTGTTTATGAGCTGCGGCTGTTTGCCCGCGTAGCAATTTCGATGGAGCCAGCTTTGCTTTGGCGCTGCTTGACGATCGCCATCAAAAAGAGTCAGCGCTTTGCAAAAATTCCTGGCAATGAAGATATTTTGTACAATACGTTTGAGACGGTATTTTCTGTCTTTGCTGTTTTCGACGAGGCGAATTATGCGGAAAAGACCTTTCATTTATGGCGAGATCATGTTTATGAAAAAGAACACATTGAACAAGCGATCTTTATGCCGTTTTTTGAAGGTTGGACATGTCTATTAAAACAAAATAAGGCAAAAGCGGCGGATTTAATGCAACAAACGTTAGATCAATTGGAAAGATTAGGGATGAAGACCACGTTTTCCATGTATCAGTCATTAAGCACGTTTGTTTTAAAGGAGGATTTCCCGGGAATTTTATTGAATGATCCTTTGCTTTCTGAGGGAACGCGTTACGGTTGGGAAGAGCCCTAAAAAGCTGTTTCCCGCCGATGAAAGCGCCTTATGTTTAAGAATCGGAGAGGAAGTGATTAAAAATCAGTAAATGCAAGCAATTTGCTTCTTTTTTACTGATTAGAGGAGTATATTCGAAGTTGGAATTTTTCTTTATTTAGAATTATTTTAATGTACTTTTTATGAAATAGGAGGATGTAGGATGGATATTGTGACACTAGCGCGAATCCAGTTTGCGATGACGACGATTTTTCACTTTTTCTTTGTACCGTTTTCGATCGGAACTGGTGTCGTCGTTGCAATTATGGAGACACTTTATGTGATCAAAAAAGATGAAAAATATCGCCGGATGACGAAGTTTTGGGGGAATATTTTTCTATTGAGTTTTGCTGTCGGGGTCGTGACAGGGATCATTCAAGAATTTCAATTTGGGATGAACTGGTCAGACTATTCTCGTTTTGTCGGGGATATTTTTGGTGCGCCCTTGGCTTTAGAAGCTTTGTTGGCGTTCTTCTTAGAATCGACGTTCTTAGGACTGTGGATCTTTACATGGGATCGGGTCAGTCCCAAGCTGCACGCCACCTTTTTCTGGTTGGTGACGCTAGGTTCGATGCTATCGGCGTTTTGGATCTTAGCCGCCAATAGTTTTATGCAGCATCCAGTGGGGTATACCTTGAACAATGGCCGGGCAGAAATGACTGACTTCGGTGCATTATTGGCAAATCCACAGGTGTGGTATGAGTTTTTACACGTGATCACCGCTGCCATCACGATGGGTGGGATCATTGTTGCTGGTTTATCAGCCTTTCGTCTGTTGAAGAAAGACAAAGACATTGACCGCGACTTCTTCAAAAAATCAATGCGGATCGGTTTTGCGGTGGCATTGTTCGGTTCATTCACCGTCTTGCTAGCTGGGGATGAACAAATGAAATACTTGGTTGAAGAACAACCAATGAAATTTGCCGCAATGGAAGGAACTTATGAAGATACCGGGAGTCCTGCGGCTTGGACTGTCGTTGCTTGGGCGAATGAAGCGGAACATCACCAAGTCTTCGGTATTTCGATTCCATATATGTTGAGTATCTTAGCCTTCAATGAACCCTTCGGCTCCATCGATGGGATGGATACGGTCAATCAGCAATTGATTGAAACCTACGGCGACCGTAATTACTACCCGCCGGTCAACACACTCTTTTGGAGCTTCCGGATCATGGCTGGTTTTGGTGCCTTGATGCTGTTGGTTTCTGGTCTGGGGTTGTATTTTACGCGTAAGAAGAAACCGTGGCTCTTTGAAAAACGCTGGCTGCTTTGGGTAGTGGCGATCACTTTGTTCACCCCATTTATTGCCAATACAGCTGGTTGGTTGATCACGGAGTTAGGACGTTACCCATGGACGGTTTACGGCTTGTTTACGATCGAAGATAGTGTGTCACCAAACGTTTCCGTGACCTCACTCTTGATCTCAAATATCGTTTACTTCCTCTTGTTCTCTGGCTTAGGCGGAACGATGGTCTATCTGGTGAAACGGGAAATGGATCATGGACCTGAAAAAGAAGCCTTCGGCGAAATCAGCCAAGGAGACAACCAAGAAGGGTACGAAGACCCATTTGATAAGGAGGCGTTTGAAGGATGACCGGTCTGCAATTACTATGGTTCACGTTGATTGGGCTTTTATTTTCTGGCTTCTTCTTCTTAGAAGGGTTTGACTTTGGTGTGGGGATGTCTGTGCAGACATTGGCCCACAATGAAGAGGAAAAAGACCAGATCGTTAAAACGATCGGGCCTGTCTGGGATGGCAATGAAGTATGGCTATTGACCGCTGGCGGAGCGATGTTCGCCTCGTTTCCATACTGGTATGCTTCTTTGTTCAGCGGTTTTTATTTGATTTTGTTATTGATCTTGGTCGGGTTGATCATTCGTGGTGTTTCCTTTGAGTTTCGAGCGAACTTCCCGAAAGAACACAAAAACATTTGGAATTGGACGTTGACGATCGGCAGTACGATCGTACCGTTTTTCTTCGGTCTGATGTTTGTCAGCATGATCCAAGGAATGCCTTTGGGTGAAGATGGCAACATGACGGCAACCTTTACGGATTACGTCAATCCCTTTTCAATCGTTGGCGGGATCGCGTTGACTTTGTTGTGCTACTTGCACGGATTAAACTATATCGCTTTGAAAACGGAAGGCCCGATTCGGGCACGGGCACGCAACTATGCAAGTATTTTTTATGGCATCTTATATGCAGGCTTAGTCGTCTTTGCTGTGATGCTTTACTTCCAAACGGATTTCTTCGAGAATCATTTTGCGACAACGCTTGGTTTGTTGCTCGTGATCGTTGTACTGACACTGATTGCAAATATCGGCGTCTTTAAAGGCAAAGAAATGATGGCTTTCATTGCGAGCGGCTTGACGTTGATCGCTTTGGTGGCATTGATCTTCACAGGGTTATTCCCAAGAGTCTTGATCAGTTCGATCGATTCAAGCTATGACCTGTTGATCGCTGATGCGTCTTCAAGCCGCTACACATTGAAGATCATGAGTTATCTTTCACTGACGATCTTGCCTTTCGTCTTGGCCTATACGGCTTGGAGTTACTATATCTTCCGTAAACGGATCAGTCATACGGAGGCGTTGGAGGGGTATAAATGATTGATAAACAAATCATGAAGCTCCCAGGAATGAAACAACTTTTAGGGCTGCTTGCGGGACTTTCGTTCCTGCAGGCGCTCTTCATTATTGGGCAGGCGTATGGATTGGCACGTGCCATCACTGGCTTATGGGAAGGACGACCATTAGAGGAACAGTGGGGCTGGATTCTGCTGTTCTTTTGTTCGTTTATCGCCCGACAAGCCGTTATCTATTTCCGTTCCAAAAGACTCGATGATTACAGTTACCAGCAAGCCGCCGATCTGCGGGATCAATTGTTGGAGAAATTGTTTCGGGTCGGTCCTCAGATCGCACAACAGCAAGGGACGGGGAATGTAACAACGATGGTCTTGGAAGGGATCAACCAAGTCGAAAACTACTTGAAATTGATTCTTGCCAAAATCATGAATATGTCGATCATTCCTTGGGTCATTTTGGCACTCGTTTTTTATCTGGATTGGGAATCCGGCTTGGTCTTGCTGTTGGTGTTCCCCTTGATCATCATTTTTATGATCATCTTGGGCTATGCCGCGCAAAGCAAAGCGGAAAAACAATACCGAACGTTTCAATTACTGTCCAATCATTTCATCGACTCCCTGCGAGGGATCGACACGCTGAAATTGTTTGGGATCAGTAAAAAATATGGCAAGAGTATCTTTGCTTCCAGCGAACGGTTTCGGAAAGCGACGATGGCTTCATTAAAAGTCGGTATTTTATCGACCTTCGCCTTAGACTTTTTCACGACCTTATCGATTGCCGTCGTGGCAGTCTTGCTAGGCTTGCGGCTGATCAATGAAGGAATCTTGCTGTTTCCAGCGTTAACCATCTTGATTTTAGCACCAGAATACTTCTTGCCGATCCGCGACTTTTCCAGTGATTACCATGCAACCTTAGACGGAAAAAATGCGATGACTGCGGTGACGGAGATCTTGCATCAGCCCGAAGCCCAAGTACCGGCAGTAACGGTGCCTCGTTGGCAGGAAGACGCCCAGTTAACGATCGATCAGCTGGCGTTTTCCTACGAGGAAAAAGCGGCTTTGACGGATATCAACTTGAACGTGACTGGCTTCAAAAAGATCGGGATCATCGGTTTGAGCGGTTCTGGCAAGTCTACCTTGATCAATACCTTGAGTGGCTTTCTCGTGCCAGACAGTGGCGAGATCACTCTCGGCGGGGCCAAGACCACGGCCTTTCGCCAAGCAAGCTGGCAAGAACAGCTGATCTATATTCCGCAAAATCCTTATATCTATCGGTTGACCTTGCAGGAAAATGTCGCGTTTTATCAGCCGACAGCTACCAAAGAAGCCGTACTGAAAGCCATTGAAGTGGCAGGCTTGACTGAGCTTTTGGCGGAGCTGCCGCAAGGGTTGGACACGATGTTAGGAGAAGGGGAACGGCATCTAAGTGGCGGACAAGCCCAACGGATCGCTCTAGCCCGTGCCTTTTTAGACCAGCAACGAAAGATTCTTTTGTTTGATGAACCAACGGCTCATTTGGATATTGAAACCGAAGTTGCTTTAAAGGAACGGATGCTACCGCTGATGGAAAACCGTTTAGTCTTTTTTGCAACCCATCGCTTGCACTGGATGGAAGAAATGGATGAAATCATCGTGATGGATCAAGGAAGAATCGTGGAACAAGGAACCTTGGCACAACTGCAGCAAAAGCAAGGTGCTTTTACAGAACTAGTCAATGGAATGAGGAGGGAACAGCTTGAATAAAATCGGCTTATTGCGCTCATTGAAAACTGATACGTGGGTCAAGCCTTTCTTGTCAAAATACAAAAACGTTTTGGCGCTGGCCTTATTCCTAGGCTTCTTGACCTTTTTCTGTGGTGGGGCACTGATGTTTAATTCTGGGTACCTGATCAGCCGCTCGGCATCGATCCCAGAAAACATTCTATTGGTTTACATCCCCATCGTACTGACCCGAGCGTTTGGGATCGGCCGTCCAGTCTTTCGCTATTTGGAACGGTTGACCAGTCATAGCTGGGTCTTGCGCATGACCTCTAATTTACGATTGAAATTGTACAACGTAGTAGAAAAAGATGCGATCTTCTTTAAGCAAGCGCATCGCACAGGGGATATCTTGGGCTTATTGGCAGAAGATATCAACCATATTCAAAACCTGTATTTGCGGACGATCTTTCCTACCGTGATCGCTTGGATCTTGTATGCGTTCTTGATCATTGGACTCGGCTATTTTTCTTGGTGGTTTGCTTTGGTGATGCTGCTGCTATTAGGGATCATCGTCTTTGTCTTGCCGCTTTGGTCGGTGATCATCAACGGCGCGCGGCAAGAAAAGCAAAAACACATGAAAAACAACTTGTATACGACACTGACGGATAATGTATTAGGGGTTTCTGATTGGGTCTTCTCTCAAAGAGGCAGCGAGTACGTGGCTGCCCATAAGGAACTGGAAACGCAGTTGCGGGCGGTGGATGAACAGATGCTGTCCTTTGATCGCCGGCGTGATTTTCTTTTACAAAGCATCTTTGGAGTGATCGCTGTCGCATTGCTGCTTTGGACCAGCATTCGCTTTCCAGGTAACCACGGAGGAGCAGCCAACTGGATCGCTGCCTTTGTCCTGTGTGTCTTTCCTTTAGTTGATGCATTTGCGCCATTACCGTCAGCTGCTCAAGAAACCAATCGCTACAAAGACTCTATCGATCGCTTCAATGCATTGCCAGAAGAAAATCGCCAAGTCTCCATGGAGCAACCGTCAGTACCTGAAGTGACGGGCCTCGTGTCGATCACAGTCAAGGACTTGCATTTTCAGTATCCTGAAGGCAAAGAAGTGCTTCATGGGTTGGATCTAACGATTCCTGCGCATCAAAAACTAGCGATCCTTGGTCGCAGCGGTTCTGGGAAAAGTACATTTGCCTCCTTGTTGCGAGGCGATCTGCAACCGACGCAAGGGTCGATCACCTTAAACGACGTGCCTGTGACGGCATTGAGTGAGTCGATCAGTGACTTGATCGGTGTCATCAATCAAAGTCCCTATCTTTTCCATACGACCGTCTTGAATAATATTCGGCTAGGCAATGAGTCGGCTTCGGAAGAAGAAGTCTGGCGCGTACTGGAGCAAGTCGGGTTGAAAGAAATGGTGGCAGCTTTGCCTAACGGCTTGGCGACGATGGTGGATGAAGCTGGCTTGCGTTTTTCTGGTGGAGAACGGCATCGTTTGGCCTTGGCGCGGATCTTGCTAAAAGACACTCCGATCATCTTATTAGATGAGCCAACCGTCGGCTTAGACCCGATCACGGAGCAAGGCGTACTTGAAACCTTTTTCCAAGTGCTGGAGAACAAAACGATCATTTGGATCACCCACCACTTGCAAGGAATTTCGATGATGGACCGTGTGCTCTTTATTGAAGATGGTCAGTTGACCATGAGCGGAACACCTGCCGAATTGGCAGCAGAAAACAAACATTTTCAACACTTATTGGCCATTGACCAAGGACGACGATAAAAAAAGCGTCCATCAATCAGTGATGGACGCTTTTCTTCTCATTGCTCTATGGCTCAGTAATTGCGCTGCAAGAGCAGTTCAGTTAGTGAACGAATTTTGGCTTTGCTAGGTGCTTCGGGCAGCAGATCGATGTCGTCTAAGGCTTTTTGCGTGTAGGTGACCGCGAAAGCGCGCGCTTTTTCGACACCGCCGTAACGGACGACAAGATCCGCAACTTCTTGGGCTTCTGCCAAGGAGAGTGCTGCTTTTTTATTCAAATAAGGAGCGAATGCTGCAGGTGCCTGTTCTTTGGCAAATAGCAGCGGTAAGGTATAGACTCCTTGTGCCAAATCTTCTAGAATCGGTTTTTTCAAAGTGCCGCTATCAGAGGTGTAGTCGAGAATATCGTCGAATACTTGAAAGGCGATCCCGATGTTGCGACCGATCTCACCCGCCCGCTCTTGGTTTTCTGTGTCGAGGCCGCCAAAATGAGCGCCTTCGAGACAAGCGAGCCAAAACAGTTCAGCGGTTTTGCCGTTGATGCTTTGCAGATAGTCGTCAATCGATTCATGGATGTTGTAGCGAGTGTGCATTTGATCAAGTTCACCTAAAAGGAGTCGTTTCATGGCTTGTGCGTTGGTTTTTAAAAACGGGGAGCCATTCATACTTTCGATCAAAAGCTCAAAAAATTGGGTGAACAAAAGATCACCCGTGTAGACCGCGATATCCTTGCCGTATTTGGCTTGAACAGTGACTTGACTGCGCCGCAGCGGCGAATCGTCAATGATGTCGTCGTGGATCAAAGTGGCCATGTGTAAAATTTCTAGAGAAGCAGCAATTTTTGTTAATTGGTCGGTTTTTTTATAATGGGGATCGCCTAAGTCAGCAAACAAAAAAAAGAGCGCTGGCCGCAGCATTTTTCCACCTGAATAAGTAAAGTCGATCAAAACATCTTGTATCTCTTTGTTACGAACAGTAACGTGTTCTTCAATGATGGAACATACGGTTTTCAATCGTTGTTCGATCGTCGGATAATCGATCCAAAAGTCAAACATAGTATAACCCTTTCTAACAGTCATTCAGCCCTTATTCTAGCGTAAAGGGGCGTGATTGACTAGTTTAATGCACTCACTAAAGGAGGTGAAGTTGTGACGCTACCTGTATTTTTAGAACTTGTCGAATTTAAAGCAAAAACCGCCAGTATTTTGCCATTTTTCATTGGTGTCTGCTACAGCTGGTACAATTATCAAACGATTCATCTTGGCTATGTCCTATTGTATTTCATTGCCATGCTGATCTTCAATATGGCGGTGGATATTTTAGATAACTACAACGATTACCATCATGCCACAGAAGGGCATGATTACAAAGAAAAAACCAATATCATTGGTCGGGAACAGTTGTCTGTCAAATTGGTTTTTTGGTTGATGGTCTCCATGATCATCGTTTCCGCCGCCATGGGAATCGCCTTGGCAATGGTGGTTGGTTGGCCGCTCTTTTGGATGGGGCTGTATTGTTACCTAGTCGGGATCTTTTATTCCTCTGGTCCACGGCCGCTTTCTAGTTTGCCTTTAGGCGAGTTCTTTTCTGGCTTTACGATGGGCTTTATGATCTCGTTGATCTGTGTCTACCTTAATGCCTATCAAACCTTTGAATGGAATATTGCCACGATTGGCAGTATTTTCTTGATCTCATTACCCAACACATTATGGATCGCCAACTTGATGCTGGCAAACAACATTTGTGATCTGGAAGAGGATGAAAAAAATGAGCGCTATACGCTGGTGCATTACCTTGGTAAAGCCCGTGCGTTGAAATTATTTATCACGATGAACGTCTTGGCGTTTGTTGCGATCATTGCCTCAGTTGCCCTCAACATTGCGCCTTGGTCACTGGTTCTGACCTTTTTCGCGGCGCCCTTTGTCTGGCAGCAGACAAAACGATTTATGCAAAAACAAATCAAAAGAGAGACCTTCATTTGTGCCGTTCGGATCCTTGCGGTCGGAGCATGCGTACAAGTGCTGAGTTTTGCGATTGGTTTGATTTTATAATTTTTACAGCAAAGAAAGGAAGTAAGGAAACATGAAGGAAGTTGTCATTTTAGGAGCAGGGTATGCTGGATTGCGAGCATTGCACGTATTGCAAGGAGCAAAAGAAGCGTTTCACATCACATTGATCGACAAAAACGATTATCATTATGAGGCAACCGATCTTCATGAAGTTGCGGCCGGTACGCAACCAAGAGACCGCATTTGCTATCCCATCAATGATGTCGTTCGTCCCCAAAAGACCACCTTTGTTCAAAAGGAAGTGGCGTCGATCGATCGTAACCAGCAAGTGATCGTTTTTAAAGATCAATCCACGTGCACGTATGATTATTTGATCGTGGCATTAGGCTTTGAAT
>JAFEHB010000364.1_pt1 | contig 35843 bp, 36 predicted proteins | sample 9267121 | NCBI WGS metagenome assembly JAFEHB01 (sample SAMN17103336, study PRJNA684904) | human gut metagenome | isolation source: diarrhea sample from child under the age of five | host: Homo sapiens | place: South Africa: Mafikeng, Mafikeng Provincial Hospital | collected 2019-09 | reverse complement strand
TCGCCATGGAGGAGGGCCTGCGCTTCGCTATCCGCGAGGGTGGCCACACCGTCGGCTCGGGCATCGTCAGCACCATCATCGAGTAACTTTAGCTACTCGAGCTGTTGATTTCATTAACCCGGTTCCTCTTCGGGGGAGCCGGGTTTTTGTGTCGATGCGCACTAATGACAGGATTGTGTTCTGGATCTGCAGAAAAATCATGGAGACGTAAATCGCATTGACATAACCCCATTGCAGATGATAATGTTTACCACCGTGCCCGTGAGGTACGGTATTTGGAGGTAAAAGACACATGCGTACTCTCGTTACACTTGCCTGCACCGAGTGCAAGCGTCGTAATTACACGACGACCAAGAACAAGGCCAACACCCCTGATCGCATGGAGCTTAAAAAGTATTGCCCCTGGTGCCGTCGTCACACCGTGCATAAAGAGACTCGCTAGTCTCTTTTGACATACGCCAGTAGTTCAATTGGTAGAGCATCGGTCTCCAAAACCGAGTGTTGAGGGTTCGAGTCCTTCCTGGCGTGCCAGTCTTTGATCCGTAAGCCTCCATAGGAGGCTTACGGTTTGTTACTGTATGTTGGGTCTGTGCCGGAGGTAAATGTTCATGGCCAACAAGAAGACCAAGAAGAAGTCTCAGCAGGGCTCCAACAAGGCTGCTGCTAAGCCTGAGGTCAAGAAGACCACTAAGGTTAAGACCAAGGACAAGAACAAGAAGCCCGGCCTGTTTGCTCGCATCAAGAAGTATTTCTCTTCCGTGCGTTCCGAGATGAAGCGCGTTGTATGGCCCTCCAAGAAGGAGCTCATCAACTACACCGTCACGGTTTGCGTTTCCCTGATCGTTGTTGGCGTTGTCATCGCGCTGCTTGATGCCGGTATCGGTCAGGCGCTGGTGGCCTTCTCCGGATTGAGGGGTTAAGCATGTCCAAGCGCTGGTATGTCGTCCACACGTACTCTGGTTACGAGAACCGCGTTAAGTCCGATCTTGAGCATCGCATCGAGACCATGGGTATGACCGACCGCATCTTTGATATCGAGATTCCCACCGAGCGTGTGACCGAGATTAAGGAGAACGGTGCTCGCGAGACCAAGGACTCCAAGATCTTCCCGAGCTATGTTCTCGTTCGTATGGAGATGGATGACGACTCTTGGACGTGCGTTCGCAACACCCCCGGCGTCACCGGTTTCCTGGGCGGCAACGGTAAGCCCGCTCCTCTCTCGCGTGAAGAGTACAACAAGATGATGCGCAAGAGCGATAAGGGCGGTGCGCCTAAGCGTACGACCGTCAATATTGAGGTCGGCTCGTCTGTTCGCGTTACTTCCGGTCCCCTTGCGGACTTTGATGGTAAGGTCTCCGAGGTTAACCCCGAGGCTGGCAAGGTCAAGGTTACTCTGATGATCTTTGGCCGCGAGACTCCCGTCGAGCTTTCGTTCGATCAGGTCTCCGTTATTTCTTAGTTCGTTCTCGCGTTCACGCTCATCTGCCGGCTGCTCACCGGATGGATTGCTTCTAACGGGTACGCGTTGAACATATTGGCACTGTAGACACATTCGTGTTTTAGGAAGGTTTTGACATGGCTGAGAAGAAGGTTGCTACTGTCATTAAGCTCCAGATTCCTGCTGGCGCTGCTAACCCCGCTCCTCCCGTTGGCCCGGCACTGGGTGCTGCTCAGGTCAACATCATGCAGTTCTGCCAGGCGTTCAATGCCGCTACGCAGGACAAGCAGGGCGACATCATTCCCGTTGAGATCACCGTTTATGAGGATCGTTCCTTCACCTTCGTGACGAAGACCCCTCCTGCGGCTCACCTCATCAAGAAGGAGCTCAAGCTCAAGAGTGGCTCTGCTAAGCCCCAGGCCGACAAGGTTGGTCAGCTTACTCAAGAGCAGCTCACCAAGATCGCCGAGATCAAGATGCCGGACCTCAATGCTAACGATATCGAGGCCGCCAAGAAGATCGTCGCTGGCACTGCTCGCTCCATGGGCGTCACCATCGCCGAGTAGCGATACTGTTTAGGTAATTTCGGGCACGATGCGTGTCGTGCCCGCTTGCGTGCAATAGGGCACGCGCTGATGTGGGAGGGCTCAGGCCCGTTTGACCACAGGAGGTATGTATTATGGCTAAGCACGGTAAGAAGTACCGCTCCGCCGCTGAGAAGGTTGATTCCGCTCAGCTCTACACCCCGTTTAAGGCTGTCACTCTCGTCAAGGAGGTTGCAACCGCCAACTTCGACGAGACCATCGAGGCTCACTTCCGCCTTGGTGTCGACACCCGTAAGGCCGATCAAAACATCCGTGGCTCCATCTCCCTGCCTCACGGCACCGGCAAGTCCGTTCGCGTTGCCGTGTTCGCTGAGGGCGCTAAGGCCGATGAGGCTCGCGAGGCCGGTGCCGACATCGTTGGCTCCGACGAGCTGATCGCCGAGATTCAGAAGGGCAACATCGAGTTCGACGCTGCCATCGCTCTGCCGACCATGATGGCCAAGGTTGGCCGCATCGGTAAGATCCTCGGCCCCCGTGGCCTGATGCCGAACCCCAAGCTCGGCACCGTTACCATGGATGTTGCCAAGATGGTCTCCGAGCTCAAGGCTGGTCGCGTTGAGTATCGCGCCGACCGTTATGGCATCTGCCATGTGCCCCTGGGCAAGAAGTCCTTCTCCAACGAGCAGCTTGCCGAGAACTACGCTGCCCTCTACACCGAGATTCTGCGCGTTAAGCCCGCTTCTGCTAAGGGCAAGTACGTGAAGAGCATTTCCATCAGCTCCACCATGGGTCCTGGCGTCAAGGTCGACCCTGCTGTTCAGCGCAACTTCCTCGCTGAGTAGTCGTTCGAACTGATTCGTTCTTCTAAACCCGGTTCGCATTTGCGAGCCGGGTTTTCTTTTAGGCGAACATCGTTATTCCGTTCGTTTTCAAAGTTGTAACAATCGGATTTTCTGTTCTCAATAAACTTAGATTCTGCTAGATTACCTTTATTGAGACTTTATCTGAGAGGAGTGCGCATACCATGACGAACAACGCCTTTGCAACTGCACTCCTAGCCCTCGCGCTACTAAGGTAGTAGCGCTTGGGATCTTTTTAACTTGCTTAACACCCGAGTGCGTAACTGACCATCGCTTTGCGGTCCGTATGAGCGCTCGGGTGTTTTTCTATCTTTCGCCTGTACGTGTCTACAAAGCCCGGCATGTTGAACATAGTCGCCCGGCGGCTTTGATGTACAGGAGGAACCATGACCCGCAAAATCGCAATCTTCGATACTACTCTGCGCGACGGTGAGCAATCGCCTGGCGCCAGCATGAATACCGAAGAGAAGCTCATCATTGCGCGCCAGCTCGTGCGCATGAACGTGGATGTTATCGAGGCTGGTTTTCCCATTTCCAGCCCGGGCGATTTTAAGTCGGTTCACGAAATTGGAAAGATCGCCGGTGACACCTGCGCCGTATGCGGTCTGACGCGTGCCGTGGATAAGGATATCGAGGTAGCCGCCGAGGCCCTGAAGAGCGCCAAGCGTCCGCGTATCCATACCGGCTTGGGCGTCTCTCCCTCCCATCTGCGTGACAAGCTTCATCTCTCCGAAGACGAGGCCATCGAGCGCGCAATTCATGCCGTGAAGTACGCTCGTAACTTTGTGGACGACGTTGAGTTCTATGCCGAGGACGCCGGGCGTTCCGATCAGGAGTTCCTCGTTCGTATTATCCAGGCTGCGGTGAAGGCCGGTGCGACGGTCGTTAACATTCCCGATACTACGGGATATAACATGCCTTGGAATTTTGGCACGCGCATTAAGGACCTGCGTGAGCGCGTCGAAGGTATCGAAGATGTGACCATTTCCGTGCATACGCATAACGACCTGGGCATGGCCACTGCCCTTGCCCTCGATGCTGTCCAAAACGGTGCCACGCAGATCGAATGCACCGTCAATGGCTTGGGCGAGCGCGCGGGCAACACTTCGCTCGAAGAGGTCGTTATGGCCATTAAGATGCACGGAGAGGCACTCGATGCCCATACCGATGTTGTGACCCGTGAGCTCACGCGCGCCTCCAGGCTGGTGAGCTCCATCACGGGCATCAACGTGCAGCCCAACAAAGCGATTGTCGGTGCCAATGCCTTTGCGCATAGCTCTGGCATTCATCAGGATGGCGTGCTCAAGGCTCGCGATACCTACGAGATTATCGACCCGGCAGATGTGGGTGCCGCTGGCTCCGAGATCATTCTGTCTGCCCGTTCTGGCCATGCTGCCTTGCGCCACCGCCTGGGCGAGCTGGGTTACACCTTTGATGACGCTGCATTTGAAGACGTCTACAATCGCTTCCTGGAAATCGCCGACCAGAAGAAGGAAGTCTTTGACGAGGACCTTGAGTCGATGGTGCAGGAGCGTCAGCGCGAGGTGAAGGCTATCTATACCCTCGACGCCCTGCAGGTGTCCTGCGGAGACCCGCTGGTTCCCACGGCTACGGCGACTATCAGCGACGAGCTGGGCGTCAAGCACGTGGTGTGCGCGACGGGTACCGGTCCTGTCGACGCCGCTTATAAGGCGGTGGACAAAGTTGTTGCGGTCCATGGCGACCTGGCGGAGTTCTCTGTCAAGGCTATCAGCCGCGGTATTGATGCCATCGGTGAGGTAACGGTGCGCATCACGGCCGAAGACGGCAAGATCTATACCGGCCGCGGCGCCGATACCGACATCATCGTTTCGAGTGCGAAGGCCTATGTGAATGCAGTTAACCGCATGATTCAGACCGCCCGCTCAAAAGAGGGCAAATAACGATATTCGGCAGGCGCAAGCCCGCATGAGAGGGGAATCACATGGCACGTCCCATGACCATGGCAGAGAAGATTTTGGCAGCGCACGCGGGACTCGATGAGGTTGTGCCGGGCCAGCTGGTTGAGTGCGACCTCGACCTGGTGCTCGCCAACGACATTACGGCCCCCATCGCCATCAAGACGGTGCGCGAGATTGGTGCTGGAGTTTTTGACCGCGAGCGGATTTGCCTCGTGCCCGACCATTACGCGCCCAACAAGGACATCAAGAGTGCCGAGCAGACCAAGGTCACGCGCGATTTTGCCCATGAGCATAAGATCGTCAACTATTTTGAGCAGGGTTGCATGGGTATTGAGCATGCACTGCTGCCCGAGCAGGGCGTAGTGGTGCCCGGCGACCTCATGATCGGTGCCGACTCCCACACCTGCACTTATGGCGGCATCGGCGCCTTTTCAACCGGCGTGGGCTCCACCGACGCCGGCGTGGGTATGGCAACGGGCCGTGCCTGGTTCAAGGTGCCCGAGACCATTCGCTTTGAGATCGATGGCGAGCTCCCTGCGGGTGCCACGGCAAAGGACATCATCTTGCATATCATCGGCAAGATCGGTGTTGACGGCGCCCTTTATTGCGCTATGGAGTTTGGCGGCTCGACGATTGAGAACCTCTCTGTTGAGGGACGTTTGACCATTGCAAATATGGCTATCGAGGCGGGCGGCAAGGCCGGTCTCTTTGAGGTGGACGACAAGTGCCGCGAGTACGTGGCTGCCTGCGCTCGCCGCACGCCGGTTGAGTATCATCCCGATGCGGATGCTGAGTATAAGCAGGTCATCAAGATCGACGCTGCCGAGATCGAGCCGTGCGTGTCCTGGCCGCATCTGCCCAGCAATACGCATCCCGTTGCCGAGAGCCGTCATATCGCAGTCGACCAGGCCGTTATCGGTTCGTGCACCAACGGCCGCATCGAGGACATGCGCGCTGCGGCCGAGGTCCTGCGCGGGCGCATGGTTGCCGAGAACGTTCGCTGCATCGTGATTCCTGCAACCCAGAAGGTCTGGCTCCAGTGCGTACATGAGGGCCTGATGGACGTCTTCATCAACGCCCATTGTGTGGTTTCGACGCCCACATGCGGCCCGTGCCTGGGCGGCTACATGGGCATCCTTGCTGCGGGGGAGCGCTGCATTTCTTCGACCAATCGTAACTTTGTGGGCCGTATGGGCGACCCCACGTCCGAGGTCTACCTGGCAAGCCCTGCCGTCTGCGCCGCTTCTGCCGTCGCCGGCCACATTGCGTTGCCGAGCGACCTGTAAGCGCGCTGGGGCCTTTGGGCTTTACTCGCTATTTCAGACAGTCCTGCTCGCACGGAGAGCACATTAAGTGCTCTCCGGCTCGTGCGGAACTCATAGCGAGCAAAGCCCAAAGCCCCTGCTGAAAAAAGCACGGTACGGCTGGGCCAGAAATGCGCAGCGTTGCAAGTCCAACAACGTTGCGCTGTGGAAGTTTTATTCGATAGAAGAACATGATGCGTGAGGGAGGGGCCAGGCTTTATTTGACATGAGTTTCCGCACGAGCCGAACGTGACTAAACGTCACGTTCGTGCGAGCAGGACTGTCTGAAATGGCAAATAAAGCCTGGCCCCTCCCTCCCGGGAAAGGTGAACGATATGAAATTCAACGGAACTGTTTTTCGTTATGGCCGTGACATCGATACCGATGTCATCATTCCGGCTCGCTATCTCAACACGTCAGATCCGGCGGAGCTTGCCAAACATTGCCTGGAGGACCTGGATACTACGTTTGTGGAGCGCGTAAAGCCCGGTGACATCATTGTTGCCGACGAGAACTTTGGCTGTGGCTCCTCGCGCGAGCACGCACCGGTCGCCATCAAGGCTGCAGGTGTTTCCTGTGTGATCGCCAAGAGCTTCGCGCGCATCTTCTACCGCAATTCGATCAACATGGGCCTGCCGATTCTGGAATGCCCGGAGGCCGTGGACGCCATCTCAGATGGGGATGTGGTGAGTGTCGATGCCGATACCGGCACGATTGTGGATGAGACCACAGGCGCGATCTTCCATGCGCAGCCGTTCCCGCCGTTTATCCAAGAGATCATCAATGCCGGCGGTTTGGTAGAGCGCACCAAGCAAAAGATCGCCGAGTCACAGGCGGAGTAGATGGCCGTGGAAAACCCCTTTGCCAAAGGCCCCTCAACCCTCGATTGGAGTTGCAACGTGAAAAAGAGCTATAAGGTATGCACCCTGCCGGGCGACGGCATTGGACCCGAGGTCATCGCTGAGGGCAAGAAGGTTCTTGCCGCAGTGGGGGCGCGTGCCGGCGTCGAGTTTATTTGCGAGGACGCGCTTATCGGTGGAGCCGCGATTGACGCGTGCGCGGATCCGTTGCCCGAGGCCACGCTTGCCGCCGCTCAGGCGTCTGACGCCGTTTTGCTGGCGAGCGTAGGCGGACCTAAGTGGGATTTGACCGATCCAGACGCTCCTCGTCCCGAGCAAGGTCTTCTACGCATTCGCAAAGCTCTGGGGCTTTACACCAATCTTCGTCCGGTGAAGATCTACGATGCGCTTTCTGGTGCTTCCACCCTTAAGCCCGAGGTCATCAAGGGTGTTGACATGGTGCTCGTGCGCGAGCTCACGGGTGGCATCTACTTTGGTAGCCATGAGCGTTTCTACGACGAGCAGGGCGCTGGCGCAAACGGTGAAGCTGGTCAGCGCGCGGTGGACGTTATGGAGTATCACGAGTACGAGGTCGAGCGCATTGCCCGCCAGGCCTTTGAGGCCGCACGCAAGCGTCGCGGTAAGGTGACGAGCGTCGATAAACGCAACGTGCTCGAGACCTCCCGCATGTGGCGCGAGATAGTTCATCGCGTGCATGACGAGGAGTATGCAGACGTAGAGCTTGAGGACCTGCTTGTGGACAACACCGCGATGCAGCTCATCAACCGACCGGCCGACTTTGATGTCGTGGTAACCGAGAACATGTTTGGCGACATCCTTTCCGACGAGGCGGCGCAGATCACGGGTTCGCTCGGTATGCTCGCTTCTGCAAGCTTGGGCGACGGCGTGTCGCTTTTTGAGCCCAGTGCTGGCTCCGCGCCCGATATCGCGGGCCAAGGGATTGCCAATCCGCTCGCGCAGATTCTCTCGGTGGCAATGATGCTCACCTATGCCTTCGATATGACCAAAGAGGCCGCATGGATCGAGGCGGCGGTCGAACGCGTGCTTAACGAGGGCTGGCGCACGCGCGATGTCGCCGATTCCGATACGCCTGCCGAGAAGATCATCGGTACCGCCGATATGGGCGACAAGGTGGTTGCAGTCTTGGCGTAGGCTAGAAGCCAGAATGCTGGCACTCCGCATGTTCGGTCGGGCGTGCGGAGCGTCTTGCGTTTGAGCATATTGCATTGGGGAGTCGGCACACCTGTATGGAATGGTGGCGCCGGCTCGCGTGTTGTGGGCGCTGATACGGCGCCGTACTGGAGTGGGGGCACCATGCAGCAGGTAGTGACCGTGAACGACGATTTTCGCCATTTGAACGATGGCCTGCCGCCGCATATCGCGCGTTTTATCGTCGCGGGGGAGTATGACCGTGCGCTTCGTCTTATCGAAGAGGAGCTCGAGATGGGGAGCCGTCCCAAGATGGAGCCGTGCCTTCGTGCGGAATATGCTCGCCTGCTGCGCACGCGCCGCGATTTTTGTTTGACACGCGCTGATGTTATCGAGCAGATTCGCGCTGAGTGGCCTGAGTTTGGCGATGCCGAGCTGGATGCCCTTATCGATCGCGAGCGTCTTGATTGGCGTTACGTGGACGGCGAGCAACGTTTCTTGCAAAGTTGTGTGGAGTCGCTGCGTCTGTACCCTAATGACGTTCCGGGTCTTGCTTGTCCGCCAACCGATCGCGCAGATCAGCTCGCCGTGCTCGACGAGATGCGCTCAAAGGGATACGCCGAGCGCCGCGTGCGCGTGCGCCATACGCTTAGCGTGGGCAAGGATGTTGATGTGGACCCCGAGACGCACGTCATGGCATGGATTCCGTATCCTTCCGGTCAGCAGGCGGCGGACATCAAGCTCGTTGAGGCGAGCGAGGGGGCGCAGATTGCGCCTGCGACAGCGCCGCAGCGCACGGTCCACTGGGATGTGCGGGGCAAGCGCTCGTTCTTTGTCGAGTATGAATACACCATTCGCGCTCCCTATGTGGATCTGTGGGCAGACAATCCCATTGCTCCCGTATGGGACGCGCCGTTTGCGCCCGCGCCCGCTCCTACGCCAGAGGATCTTGCCGCCGAGGAGCCGCATCTGGTGTTTACCCCGTATCTTCGCTCGGTCGCTGAGCGCCTCTATGCAGATATTCCGGCTGAGGATATGCTCGAGCGTGCTCGCGCGGCGTATCTATGGGTTACGCAGAATGTGGATTACCGTTATCAGCCGGCCTATGTGCTGCTGGATAGCATTGCAGATTCGTGTGCGCGTTCTCGCCGTGCGGATTGCGGCGTGTTCGCCTGCACGTTTATGGCGCTATGTCGCCTGGGTGGCGTTCCGGCACGCTGGCAGAGCGGTTTGTACGTAAAGCCCGATTCGGTGGGCTGCCACGATTGGGCGATGTTCTACATTAAGGGCCTGGGCTGGCTTTGGGCCGATTGCTCCTTTGGTTCCGCGGCGCGCCGCGAGGGAGACGACGCCCGCAGGCATTTCTATTTTGGAAATCTCGGGCCCTGGCGCATGCCCGCCAATGCGCGTTTCTTTGCTCCGCTCACGCCTGCCGACCCGGCATTGCGCGACGATCCCTTTGACAATCAGATGGGCGAGCTGTGCGTGGACGGCGTTGGCATGACGTCGTACGACCGCGAGGCCGAGGTCACGGCGACTATGGAAACCCTCTAGCCAGTAGCTTTCGCGATTTTAAGTGCTGCCGCAGCGGTTCTTCGTTTTTTCGGGAGCCGCTGCGGCGTTTTTTTGGCGGTGGGGCCCGCGCGCTCTACGACCATGCAAAAGATAATGGGCATTTTACGGCAGTCTGTCGCAAAACTAAAAAGCTTAATACCCTTGTAAAATGTTACTTCAATAAAACAATTCGAAGTGCGTACCCTAAATCAAAAGAGCTGAGTATACAAATTATTCAACCCTCTGTAATCCTGGGCTTTTATCACGCGAATAGAAGGGTCTACTCGGCAATTTTAGTTTAGGGTACGCACTTCGAAGAGTTTTGAAATGAGTCACTAAAAATGGGGCGCCGAATTACCTTCGGCGCCCCGTAAAACAGGCTGCTTAGAATTGCGGTCTTTTGTAGACGCGCAGTATGCTCGGATTAGCTCAGCAGCATGCGGTCGTTAGCGAATTCGCCGCCGCTGACCTCTTCGAACTTCTGCAGTAGATCGGGAACGGTGAGCGATTTCTTCTCTTTGCCGGCAACATCGTAGATAACGTGGCCCTCGTGCATCATGATGAGGCGGTTGCCCAGACGGATGGCATCGTTCATGTTGTGCGTGACCATCAGCGTGGTGAGGTTGTTCTCGGCGACGATCTCTTCGGTGAGATTGAGGACCTTGGATGCGGTTTTGGGATCAAGTGCTGCGGTGTGCTCGTCAAGCAGCAGCAGCTTGGGCTTTGTGAGGGTGGCCATCAGCAGGGTGAGGGCCTGGCGCTGTCCGCCCGAAAGCAGACCGACCTTAGCTTCCATGCGCGTATCGAGACCCAAGTCGAGCTTCTTGAGGAGTGCCGGGAACTCAGCTTTTTCTTCTTTGGTGACACCCCAGGCAAGACCGCGGTGCAGGCCGCGGCGCTTGGCGAGTGCCAGGTTTTCGACAATCTGCATGTCGGCGGCGGTACCGCGCATGGGGTCTTGGAACACGCGGCCAAGATACTTGGCGCGTTGGGGTTCGGTCATGCGCGAAATGTCTTTACCGTCGAGCTCGATTATGCCCGAATCGAGAGGGTACACACCGGCGATCATATTGAGCAGTGTGGACTTGCCGGCGCCGTTGCCACCGATCACGGTAACGAAGTCGCCGTCGTTAAGAACAAGGTCAACACCGGTAAGGGCCCGCTTCTCGGTGACGGTGCCCTTGTTGAACGTCTTCTTGACGTGGGAGAGCTTAAGCATCCTGATCATCTCCCCTCGAGTAGGAGCTGCGCAGTTTGTACTTCTCCCAAACGACGGGGATGCACAGGGCAAGCACGACGATAACGGCAGAGAGCAATTTCATGTCGTTGGCGTTCATGCCCATCTGCAGCACGAAGGCTCGGATAAGAAAGTAAACCACGGAGCCCACGACAGCGGCTGCCAGGCGCGCGCCGAACTTGGTGAGGCCGCCGGGTAGCAGACGCCCCAGGACCTCGCCGATGACGATCGCAGCAAGGCCGATGACAATGGCGCCGGTGCCCATGCCGATATCGGCGTATTTCTGGCTCTGGCAGATAAGGCCGCCTGCAAGGCCCACGAGTGCGTTGGAGAGCACGAGGGCGATCATCTTGGTGCGGTTCGTGTTGACGCCAAGTGCGCGAATCATGTCCTCGTTGTTGCCAGTGGCGCGCAGGGCAGAACCGATCTCGGTTCCAAAGAACCAGTAGAGCGCAGCCACGATGACAATGGCGATGATGATGCCCATAAGGGCCGATACGGTGCTTTGGGGTAGCCCCGTTAGCCTGGACGCGTCGGAGAAGATCGTGTCGTTGGCCAGAAGCGGGGTGTTGGACTTGCCCATGATGCGCAAGTTGATGGACCACAGTGAAATCTGAGTGAGAATACCTGCGAGGATGGCGGGAATCTCAAAAACCGTGGTGAGAACTCCCGTGATGGCCCCGGCGAGGCCGCCAGCAATCATGCCGGCAAGAATCGCCAACGCAGGATGTACATGGGCATTGACGATAAGTACCGCTACGACGCTTCCGCCCAGGGCGAAGCTGCCGTCTACGGTCATATCGGGGATGTCGAGCAGGCGGAATGTGATGAACACGCCAAGCACCATGATGCCCCAGAGAATGCCTTGCGAGATGGCACCCTGTAGTGCGACGGACATTTGATGTGCCTCCTTATGTGACGTCGGAGCGTTCCCGCTGGGGGGAGTGCGCTCAAAATACAAATACCGCTAGATGATAGCGTGGGATATCAAAGACGCCGCGACGGACCCGCAGGCGGGCGCGTCGCGGCGCGGGGAGTGACAAGCGCGGGCTCGAACTAACCGCCGGACCTTATGCGTCGAGGGCGGAAAGGTCGACGCCGATGGCCTTTGCCATCTCATCGTTCTTTACGACGACGAGGCTCTTGGTGGAAAGGTGATCGATGGGCATATCCTCGGGCTTTGCCTCGCCTTTCAAGATCTTGATGGCCATCTTGCCTGCAGCGCTGCCCAGGTCCTTGTAGTTGATGGAGAGGGTGAACAGGCCACCGGCGTTGCACATGCCTTCCTCGCCAGCGATGAACGGAAGCTTGTTCTCCTTGCAGATCTGGCCGACCTGCGCGGCGCCCGCGGCGATGGTGTTGTCGGTGGGGGAGTAGAGCGCATCGACCTTGCCCACGGCAGACTCGACCACAGACTGAATCTCGTTGGAGCTGGAGACGGTGAAGTCGGCGTACTCGATGCCGAGCTTGTCGAGCTCCGCCTTAGCGGCCTTGATCTGGACGTCGGAGTTGGACTCGGCGGTGCAGTAGAGCAGGCCAACCTTTTTAACGTCGGGCAGCACCTTCTGCATCATCTCAAGCTGCTCGGCGACCGGGGTAAGGTCGGAGGCGCCGGTGACGTTGGTGCCGGGCTTGTCGTTATCCTGCACAAGGCCGGAGGCGGCGTAGTCGGTGATGGCGCAACCCACGATGGGAATATCGGTAGTCGCTGCCGCGGCTGCCTGCGCGGCGGGCGTGGCGATCGCGTAAATGAGGTCGACGCCGTCGCTCACGAACTTAGAGCTGATGGTCTGGCAGGCAGACTGGTCGTTTTGGGCGTTTTGCTGGTCGAACTTGACGTTCAAGCCGCTTTTCTTGAGGGCCTCGACAAAACCCTTGTTGGCGGCGTCGAGCGCGCTGTGCTCGGTAAGCTGAATCACGCCAATGGTGTAGGTGGTGCCAGAGGCCGCAGAGCCGGCAGAGGAGCCATTTGAGCCGCAGCCCACAAGCGTGCCCGCCAGGAGCAGGCCGGCGCTGGCGATGAAGTCCCTTCTGCTGATGTTCGCCATGGTAATCAACCCCTTCAAGTCGTTAGTCAAAGCTGTTGGGCGCGCTGTCTATTCGTGCCATCCGACCGCAGCGCGCATAACGCTTAAAAGATGCTGCGTGCGATGTTCAATATCATACGTATACGTGCGCAATAGCGTGGAAACAAAGGTCAACGGTTGAGTCTTTGTTACCAATTGTTAATCTTCAAGGTGACGGGTGTTTATTTTTGGGTACACGACTGTTGCTGCGGGCATTTCCGCTCTATGAAAAATGACGGAGAATCACAAGCCGGTATCGAGCGTGACCTCGCGCATGGGTCTGCAAGCATGTACTATATGAATGCATGTGATGCATGAGTGCCGGCGGCATGAGCGCCAGCGCATGGTATCAAGACGAAAGGAGCCCCTGTGGCTGTTGACGAAGAATATCTCAAGAAGGTCCTCGACGAGATTCGCCCTAACCTTCAGGCCGATGGCGGTGACCTCGTGTACGTTGGTGTTGACGAGGACGGCGTGGTGTCGTTGGAGCTGCAAGGTGCTTGTGCCGGCTGCCCCATGAGCCAGCTCACGCTCTCCATGGGCATTGAGCGCGTTTTGAAGGAGCACGTGCCCGGTGTCACGCGCGTTGTCGCCACCAATCTTCCCGGCGAGGCCGCAGACATGTTGGACGAGTACGAGCCGTTCTAAGGCGACGGCGATTTGATTCGATTTGCGCCCGCTCCCGTAAGGGGTTGCGGTCACATGTAAGCCGCGGGCGTTCGCATTAAGCGGGCGCCCGCTTGATATAACGGCGACGTATCTGGCGACAGCAAAAGACAAGAGGACATCGTGCTCAACGAGTTGTATCAAAGCTTGGACCCCGTGGCGATTTCGGCCGGTCCCATTACTATCTATTGGTACGGAATCGCCTATATCGTGGGGGCTATCATCACGGGTGTGGTGATGTATCGCACGCAGCGACGCTGGGGCCTTAATCTGACGATTGATGACCTGGTGAGCGTGGTTGTAGGCGTGGTCTTTGGCCTGATTATCGGCGCCCGCCTGTTCTACGTTGTCTTTTATGGTGACGGCTACTACCTGGCGCATCCGCTCGAGGTCTTTGCCGTCAACGAGGGCGGCATGAGCTTTCATGGCGGCCTGGTGGGTGGCATCGTGGGCGGAGCCATCGCATGCCGCATCTACAAGATCTCGGCATGGACCGTTGCCGACCTTGCGGTATGTGGAGCTCCGCTCGCTCTCATGCTCGGTCGCTTTGCGAACTTTGTGAACGGTGAGCTGTGGGGCAAGCCCACCGATCTGCCATGGGGCGTGGTTTTTGGTGGCGCTGCGGGCACGATGCCGCGGCATCCGTCTCAGCTTTACGAGGCCTTGCTCGAGGGCATTGTGCTCTTTTGCGTGCTGCAGATTTTGAGCCGTCGCAAACCCGTGCTGCCGCAGGGCACGTTCATGGGCACCTTTGTGATGGGCTACGGTATCGTGCGGTTTCTGGTCGAGTTTGTGCGCGTGCCCGATGCCCAGCTGGGATATCTTTTGGGCGGCGTCATAACCATGGGTCAGTTGCTTTCCCTGCCACTTGTGGTGGCGGGCGCGGTACTTATCGTCTACGCGCAGCGCAAGGCGCGCCCGCAATGCGATTACCTGGATAAATAGCAAAAGAAACGGTGGGGCTACCATGGTATGGAGCCGTTGCCGTGTGATGGAAACGCCCCGCATCCGTCGGATTCGATGGATGCGGGGCGTCGTTGTGACTATGCGTCGACAAGAACCTGCCGGTAGGTGATGCCGCAGGAATCGAGAATGCGGCGGCTGATGCGCCCGTCGTCGGTATCGGCGTATTTGTTGTCGAGGTAGACCACCTCGCCGATACCCACTTGCGCGAGGATCTTCGCACAATCATGGCAGGGAAAGAGCGTCACGTAGACCGTGGAGCCCTCAAGGTCGCGCAGGCTGCCGCGGTAGTTGAGCACGGCGTTTGCCTCGGCGTGCACCACGTAGTTGTGCTTGTCCTCGAGCGGGTCGTCCGAGGTGCCCCAGGGAAAATCGTCGTCGTTGAGGGCAGAGGGCGTCCCGTTATAGCCCACCGAGAGGATGCGGTGGTTGGTGCTTGCAATGCAAGCGCCCACCTGCGTATTGGGATCTTTGCTCCTAAGCTGTGCGGCAATTGCCACGCGCATGAAGAACTCGTCCCAGCTGATGACGTTTTGGCGCTTAGCTGATGGCATGGGTGCTCCTTTCGGCTTTGCATTGCACCACAGTATAGCCATTGTGATGGCTCTCTATATCGCGCGGAGTGCCGCCTTGTGCATAGCGATTGCGTGCAGGCAAAAAGAGGAGACTTTATCGCGCCCGCCGCGTGGTATATCATGCATTCCGTATGTTTGCAATCCTCGCGCGATGCACCCGCGCGGGTGTGATCGTGTAGAAGGAGACTCGAATGTCCGGACACTCTAAGTGGGCCACTACCAAGCATCGTAAGGGCGCTCAGGACGCCAAGCGTTCTGCCCTGTTCTCCAAGCTGAGCCGTAACATCACCGTTGCCGCTCGCCTGGGTAACGACCCCAACCCCGAGAACAACGCCTCCCTTGCCGCCGCTGTCGACAAGGCAAAGGCTCAGTCCATGCCCAAGGACAAGATCAAGTCTGCTATCGACAAGGCCTTTGGCGCCGGTGCCGACGCGGCCGTTTACGAGAACATCTCCTACGAGGGCTACGGCCCCGCAGGCGTTGCTGTTTACGTTGAGTGCCTGACCGACAATCGCAACCGCACGGCTGCCGATGTTCGCTCCGCCTTCTCTCATGCCGGCGGCAACCTGGGTACTTCCGGTTCCGTTTCCTTCCAGTTTGAGCGCAAGGGTCAGGTTGTTGTTGTCAAGGAGATCCTCGACCCCAACGCCAAGAAGGAGACCATGATCGCCAACGGCGCTGCTGGCGACGAGGACGAGTTCATGATGGCCGTGGCCGAGGCCGGCGGCGAGGACTACGAGGACGCTGGCGACGAGTGGATCGTTTGGACCAACCCCGGCGACCTGATGGCTGTTTCCAAGGCTCTTGCTGCCCAGGGCATCGAGGTCAAGGGTTCCGAGCTCACCATGGTCCCCACTACCCCGACCGAGGTTTCCGGCGCCGACGCCAAGAAGGTCCAGCGTCTGGTTGACCGCCTTGAGGAGCTCGACGACGTCCAGGATGTGTACCACACCATGGACATGACCGACGAGGTCATTGCTGCTCTCGAGGAGGAGTAGCGGGAGCTGTTGCGCCGCTGCGCAATGTGACAGGATTGTTATCGGGCCGGGTCTGTGTAAATCACACAGACCCGGCCCGATTCGTTTATTCTTAAAGAGTTGTTGAGGCGTGCAACGCACGCGGGACATACGGGTATATGAAAGCCTTAAGGCTGTTGAGCTATTGGACGAAAGGAACAGGGCATGCGAGCACTGAGAAGAATCCTCGCGCTTATCTACCTGCTTTCAGGTGCCTTGGTCATTGCCATGTTCGCTGGCTATCTCTTTTCGCCCGCGGCACGCAACATTGAGGTTTTGTTCCAAAAACCCGCGGTGCGCATCGTTTTGCTCGCGTGCATGGTCATCTTAGGCCTGGGTACCCTGGTTGCGACGATTCGCATGATGGTGCACCGCCGTGTCGTGACGTGCGTGCATCCGCAGGCGAATCCCGATATCGAGGTGAGCCTTGCCGCCATCGAATCGGTGGCGCGCTCGGCGGCGCAAGACCCTACGGCGCTTATCGAGTCGGTCGAGGGCCGCGTAGTCGGTCGCGATGCCGATCAGGTGCGCGTTCATATCGACGCCATCGCACTTGGCAGAGACAACCTGACCGAGCGCGCGCAGCGTATCCAGGGGCGTGTGGCTCATGCGCTTGACACCATGCTCGGCGCTGCGGGCGCAACCGTGCGCGTGCGTTTCCTTCCCAGCAAGACCACGATTACGACTCAGGAGGTTACTCGTGAGTAAACCCGACAAGCAAACGTCTAAGGCGCCCAAGCCTCGCTTGACCATCGAGTCCCAGGACGAGGCAAAGGCCGGTGCGCCAGCATCGCAGGCGGCCAATGGCTCTGCGCCCGTAGATGACGAGATCGATTTCCACGAGGCAGCGGGATTCATCCGTGGACTGGGCATGCTCATGTGGCGTTATGCGCGTTCGCATCCCCATACGGTTTTGTACGGATTCATCGGCTTTGTGCTCGCGGCGCTCATCTTGATCTTGGGCCTATGGAACACGATCGTCATCGCGGTTTTTGTGTTTGTGGGAGCCACGCTGGGGCAAGTTCGCGACGGCGATAACGCGATCGTCAACTTTTTTGGCAAGTTATTTGACAGGCACTAAGACCAAGGCAGGAGTATCACATGGCGGAGATTGAGCAGACCAACAGCGAGGATACGCAAGATCAGGTTGAGGAGTTCGTCGCGGTGGCAGCTGAGCCCGAGGATGGCGCCGTCGTGACGGTGGATGCCGATGACGATGGCGAGGAACTCGTCGAGTCTGAAGATTCGCTCACCTATTCCAATGGCGTGATCGAGAAGATCGTGGCAATGGCCACGCGCGAGGTGCCTCATGTGCTGGGCATGAAGGGCAACCTCATGCACTTCGTGCAGGAGCAATTTGGCGCCGAGAATCTCACCAAGGGCGTGAGCGTCGAGGTTACCGACGACAATCGCGTTGTTGTGAATATCTCTGTGATCATTGAGTACGGTGCATATGCTCCCGATATTTTTGAGGAGGTCAAGGAGCGCGTTACCGAGCGCCTTGGCGCTATGACCGGCCTTGAGGTCGCGGGCATCAATTTGCGCATCGAGGATGTTTTGACGCCCGAGGAGTACGAGGGCAGCGAAGAGTAACGTATTGGTAATGTATCGCCTGAATATGGGACAAGAGGCTAAATTCTGTTTGCTAAGCATCGAAGTGCGTTAGGATGTTGAGTAGAAAGAAATCCCATTGGAAGGAGATCCACCATGTTCTGTGGCAATTGTGGCCAGAAACTGGCGGATGGCGCTAAGTTTTGCCCCTCGTGCGGCTCGCCCGTAGCTGGTTCTGCACCCGCACCTACTCCGGCTCCCGTGCCTGCGCCGGTATACACTCCGGCTCCGACTGGTGACAGCGGTCCGCATTCCTCTGCGACGACGGGTCAGGCTCCTCAGGATTTCTCATATCAGACGAACTCCAACCCGTACGTTGCCCCGACGCCTGTTACGCCGCGGGACGGTATGCCGTTTGTGCCCATACAAGCCGATCGCAGCCTGCCGATGTGGATTATCCTCTCCGTCGTCACCTGCGGCATCTACTCGTGGTACTTCCTGTATGAACTGGCTCGTGACATGAACGTCATGTGCCAAAACGACGGAGAGACCACACCTGGCCTGGCGCAGTTCATCTTGCTGTCCATCGTCACCTGCGGCTTCTATGCCTACTGGTGGTATTACAAGATCGGCAACCGTATGCAGACCAACGCTCCGCGTTACGGTCTGCAGTTCCAGGAGAACGGCACCACCATTTTGATGTGGCAGATCGTCGGCGCGCTCCTGTGCGGTTTGGGCCCGATCTTTGCAATGAATATCATCATCAAGAACACCAACGCCATGGCTGCTGCATACAATGCACGTATGGGTGCGTAATTCGGTCTTATGCGTATGACGTTTCCAGAGGGCATGGCGAGTTGGGTTCGCCGTGCCCTCTCTTTTCTGGGTATCTTCTTGGGCGCGACGCTGCTGCTCTATGTAACGGATATCGGCTGCATTATTCGCACGGTCACCGGGGTGCCGTGTCCTGGCTGTGGCATGACACGTGCCTGGCTGGCGCTTCTTACCGGTCACTTTGATGCCGCGCTGGCATACCATCCTCTGTTTTGGTGCGTGCCCGTGGTGTTTGCGGTCCCGGTGGTGCAGGAGCTTTTTCCTGGGGCCAGGCGCGCGTGTTGGATTATCGCCTGGGCGCTTATCGTCCTTTTTGTTGGCGTGTGGCTGTGGAGATTGATGGCCCCGCACGATGCTGGTCTGCTGTTTTGCGGCCATGTGCCAGCGGGCGTTGACGATGACATCATCCATCTGCAGCGTCCCCTATGGCTTGGGTTGCTGTCATAACAAGGAATCCGTTGGCTTACTGCTCGCGCGCCGCCGCTCTGCCGAGCCGGGCTTTTGGCGCTTTTTTGCCGAGCTCAACGCCGGTCTTATCCTTACGGCCTTTGCTATCGTTGCATTTAAGACTCCCAATCACTTTGCGTTTGGCGGCACTTCAGGTGTTTCGGTCATTCTGTCTGCGCTGGTACCGACGCTTCCCGTGGGCGTCTTCATGTGGATTCTCAACATCATCTTGGTGGTTTTGGGATTCATATTCCTTGAGCGCGCAGCTCCGAGATTGTGGGCAAAGGTTTTCGCGGAGCGAACTAACGCGGGCGCACTCATCGAGCAATCGAATAGCGCCCCGCGCGTTGAAAATACGCCGTCTAAGAGCATTTGTTCTCACGTTGGGTGATAATACTGCTAGATATCGTTTGCGATCCAGGTGATTCGCTTGAGATACGAAGGGATGATTTCGATGTTTTGCTCGCAGTGTGGCGCCCCCATGGGCGATAGCGACAAGTTCTGCAGCGTGTGCGGTGCCCCTAATGCTGGCGCTGCAAGCTCCGTTCCTCAGGGGCAGCCTCAGCCTCAGCAGCTTGTTCCGCAGCCTGTCATGAACGTGCCCAAGGGCTGCACGGCTCAAGCGTTTGAGGATATGACCAAGACTCCGGGCGTGTTGCAACGCGTGTGCCAGATTGCCTTTTTGCCGGCGCTTATCTGCGTCGTGTCGGTGCTCGTGCTGTTCATTCCCGTTATCGGCGGTATTGCAGCTGCTATCGGCTTTTTGGCCGCCTACGTGGCGAGCGTGTGCGGTGCGGGTTTTGGCATCGAGTGGGGTCGCGATCTGTCGCTTAAGATCGATGGCGGCATGGATCGTCCGCTGATGCGTTCCACATCGTTTGGTCTCGGAGTCTTTTCGAGCGTCATTTCGGCCGTGCTCGAGGTCATCGCTGCCATTCCCGTTATTGGTGTAGCGCTTTCGCTGGTGGAGAGCGTGATAATCGGCGCTGCGGGCTCGTACTCTTATTACGGCTTTTATGCGCTCTCGGCCGAGGCTATCGCCTCGCTTGGCCTGCTTGTCCTGGCTTTGATTGTCACGGTGGTCCTGGGGGTTTTCTTTAAGATGTTCGCCGACATCGCCGTAATGCACTTTGCGGTGACCGGTCGCGTCGAGAGTGCGTTTTCGCTCGATAAGGTTTGGGCGGCCTTTAAGAACAATAAGACCAAGCTGTTCTGCGCTTCGTTCCTTCCCGAGTTTTTGACGGGCCTGGTCTCCAACGTTGTCATATGGATCTTGGCGGCCGTCTTTGGTGCCATTGCCGGGATTGGGGCATACGGCTACTACTACCGTCCCAGGGGTATCGAGGCAATTGTTGCCGGCGGTGGCGTCATGCTCGTGTTGTTCCTGGTGCTGGTCGCATTCATCACCGTATTCCTTGCGGTCTTTGGCAAGATGCTCAAGCATCGTGCCGTTGGTTACTGGGTGGCGCGCTACGCAAGCGAGTGGGCCGACGAGGACAAGGACGACGTTCTGACTTTTGTGCTGCCCTTCGAGAAGAACGCCGCCCCTTCTGGCTACAGCGCTCCGGATGCCGTATCTGCCCCCGCACCTGAGCCCGCGCCCGCGCCTGCCCCCGCGTCTGCGCCCGAGGCGGCACCCGTGCCCGACCCTGCGCCTACCCCGGAATCTGCGCCGAAACCCGAGTCTGATTCGGCACCCGAGCTAAGCTCCGATGCGGAGCCGCAGGACGAGTAACCCTGCCATCTGCCATTTGGGGACGGGGTAGAAATAGAGTTTGAAAAATAAGCGGGGGCGGACGTGTCGAAACGTCCGCCCCCGCTTTGACATCGCGATGTGGCTATGACTGCGAGATGACAGCAAAGTGACTACTCGTCGCGTCCCTCCTTGCGACGAGCAGCGGCACGTGCATCGCGTATGCCCTTGATGGCGGCATGGCGTGCGGTGTGCGCATCGTGCACAGCATCGCGAGCCTCGGCGGCCGTTGCTTTGGCAGAACGAAACTTGACGGCCAGGTCGGGGTTGGTTTCGGCGACCGCGGCGATAGCGGGGCCGTCGAGCTCTGCTTGCGTGGGCTCGGCCAAAAAGTCGATGGCGTATTGTGCGGCGAGCATGCTGCCCTTGGCAAGCACGGTTTCGTCAATCTTGTAGAAGCATGAATGCTGGGCATATGTAGCGCCAATGGCGGGGTTGCGACAGCCCAGGAAAGCGAGCATGCCGGGAACGCGGCGCAGATACTCGGAGAAGTCCTCGCCCGAAAGCGTGCCGCGGTAATGGCCCACGCCGTCCTCGCCCAAGAGCTTGACGACGGCACTTCGGCAGCGTTCGGATGCCGTGGGCTCGTTTTCGACCTTGTAGTTGGCGATGGTATAGTCCGTGAGTTCGGCTTCAGCGCCCAGCGCGGCGGCGGTGTGCTCAACGATGCGGCGGATGTGGTCGGGAACCACGTTGTGGGCGGTTTCGCTGTAGGTGCGCACGGTGCCGGTGAGATAAGCGGAGCCGGCGATGACGTTGCGAGCGGTGCCTCCGTGGAGCTCTCCCACGGTCACGACGGCGGGCTCGTACGGGCTGATCTCGCGCGCAACGATGGTCTGCAGCGTGTTGACGATCTCGGCGGCGACCATGATGGCGTCGTGGCCACGTTGAGGCATGGCGCCGTGGCACGACGTACCGCGCACGTCGACGCGGAACCAGTCGGTGTTGGCCATGCGCGGGCCCGGCTCGCAGCTTACGGTGCCGGCGTCCACTTCGCTCCAGATGTGCATGGCAAACGCGCCATCCACGCCTTCGCACACACCGGTGCCGATCATCATCTTGGCACCCTGGCCGTTTTCCTCGCTGGGCTGGAACACGATGCGGATCTCGCCGTGGATATCGTCGGTCATATGGCGCAAGATCTGCAAGGTGCCAAGCATCATGGCAATATGGCAGTCATGGCCGCAGGCATGCATGAAGCCTTCGTTGACACTGGCGAATTCCTCGCCGGTCTGCTCGGTGACGGGCAGGGCGTCGATGTCGGCGCGCAGTAGAATACGGCGGCGCGGCGTGCCGTCCTCGCGGTAGGCATCGGGGGCGGTGCCGCGCAGGGTCGCCACGAGGCCGGTTTCGAGCGGGCGCTCGTAGGGGATGTTCATGGCATCGAGCTGATTGGCGATGTCGGAGGTGGTGCGCACCTCGGCCAGACTCGGCTCGGGGTGTTTATGGAAATGGCGACGCTGCCTGATGATATAGGGCTCGAACTCGGCGGCAATGTCATGGATGCATTGGGTCACTTCCTGTGGCGTGCGTACATCTTTATCGCTCATGATTTGCTGTGCGCGAGTTTTTGTCATTCGTTAGCCCCTTTGACGTTTTTTGCGGCCGTATTCTCTTAAGTATAGTGATGCTTGCTCGTTGCGCGTACACTGCATCCTGTGTTCACATGGCGCGACATTGCCGCAGAGGGGAAGAGGTGAGTTCGATGCAGATGCGAAACGCCGGTCACAGCGAGCTGATTGTTCGATCAAAATCTGTCTTTACCTCGGAAGATGGTATTGACGAGCCGCGAGAACTTGCCTTTTACGTGCGCGATGGCCGCATCGTCTCCATTGGGGGGCCCGAGCGCGTTATTGCCAAGGCTCCTTTAGGCGTGCCCGTGACCGACTACGGGGATCGTTTTATCTGCCCTGGTTTTCACGATGCGCACCTGCATTTCTTCCATACCGCCGTGGGATGTTCTCCCTACATGCTTATGTATATGGGAAAAAGCGAAGAGGACCTGGTGGAGCGCACGGTGGAATTTGCGCGCGATCTTCCTGCGGATGCCTGGGTGGTAACGCAGGGCTGGCGCGATTATCGCTGGACTCCTCGTCAGCATCCCACCAAGCGTTCGCTCGACCGTGCGTTTCCCGATCGCCCCTGCGCGATGTATTCGGGCAATGGCCATACGCTTTGGCTTAACAGCGCGGCGCTCGACGCTTTGGGCGTGACGCCCGATACCGAGCCTCCGGCGGGCGGCAGCTTTGATACCTTTGAGAACGGTGAGCTTACGGGTATTGTGCATGAGGCGGCAGCCATGCAGCTGCTTCCGCGCTGCTTGGAGTGGCTGGGCGAGGAGCGCATTGCCCAGGCGTATGCCCAGCAGATGCAGCGTATGGCCGAGCAGGGCATCACATCGATGTGCGACATGTCGCTCATGCCCATGCCGGGCTGCGATTTTATTCGCGACGATGTATACGACAAACTGCAGGAGGAGGGACGCCTGTGCGTTCGCGCGCATTTGTTCCCCACATTGCTCGACGACCAATCTCGCCTGTTTGAGCTGCAACGTCGCTACGAGGGCAACGAGTTGCTCTCGGCGCCGGGATTCAAGCAGTTCTTTGACGGTGTTTCGAGTGAACATACCGCGTTTCTTACCGAGCCGTATTCCAACCCGCGCTTCCCGGGCGACCGCGGCCGCCTGACGATTCCCGCCGAGCACATGCGCGAGTTGGTGCTGGCTGCAGCAAAGGCGGGCGAGCCTGTGCGTATCCACGTGATTGGCGACGGTGCGATCCATGCTGCGCTCGATATCTTTGAGGAGGCGCGCGAGCGTTTTGGTGCGCCAGCGCATGGACACAACACCTTGGAGCACCTGGAGAATCTTCTGGTCGAGGATATCGATCGCCTGCGCGAGCTCGACGTGGTGGCGTCAAGCCAGCCGTGCCACATCACGCTGGACCCTGGTGGTCCCGAGCGTGACCTTGGCGAGGACCGTGCCCAGATTATGTGGCCATTTTCTACCTACGAGCAACGCGGTGTTCGCCAGGCGTTTGGTACGGATTCGCCCATCACGGTTATCGACAGCATGCATGTGATCTATACGGCCGTTACGCGCCAGGATCCGCGGAGCCGCTGGCCTGAGGGCGGATGGCATGCCGACGAGAAGATTTCGGCTGCGAGCGCGATTCGCAATTACACTCTCGGCAGCGCCTATGCGGCAGGAGATGAGAAGAACCTCGGAAGCCTCGAGGTGGGCAAGTACGCCGATTTTATCGTGCTCGATCAAGATCTTACGGCGATTGACCCGCAGGAGATTCTTGATACGCAGGTGCTCGCAACCTACCTGGGCGGCACTTGCGTGTTCGAGCGCTAGATGCTTCGCTATTGAGTGGCGGTTTTTCGAACATTTTGAAATGAGTGGCGGTTTTTCGAACGTCTGACAAGGCAAATCAGCGTTATTTCGTTTGATTATCCGCCACTCATTTATACATGCGCGATTTGCCGCCACTCCTTTGGTAATCACGCGGGAAAATGCAGCGAGGGTGTGGAGGCTGCAGCGATCAAGCGAGCGAATGCGGTGAGGACGCGGACAAATGCGCGTTTCACCGCCGCTCATTTTAAAAAGAGCCTCGGGTGGACGCGAGATGTGCCGAGACGCACCAAGAAAGCGGTCCCGGGGCATTTCTAGCGCACGAATTATCCAGTGAGGACCTCTCATCGACCCTTTGTTCGCCTTGGCCCGGAGCGATTCATAAAATCTAAGTGCCAAGAAATAAGATTTTTTGCATTTGCGTTGTATAAGTTGGAATCGCTGGGTACTATTCATACCGTTCGTAACGAGAGAGGGCCATCGCGCACATCTTGTCGCATGGCAACAAAGGAGGAACAAAGCATGTCTTTGAAGCCGCTTGCAGATCGCGTTCTCATCAAGCCGGACGCAGCCGAGCAGAAGACCGCTTCTGGCCTGTATATCGCCAGCAACGCTCAAGAAAAGCCCCAGCGCGGCACTATCGTCGCCGTGGGTGCCGGTAAGGTCAACGACAAGGGCGAGCGCATCCCCATGGATGTCAAGGAAGGCGACGTTGTCATCTACGGTAAGTTCGGTGGCAACGAGGTTAAGGTCGACGGCGAGGATTACCTGCTGATGCGCGTCGACGATATCTACGCCGTCGTCGAGTAGTTTTCTCGGACATTTTATCTATACCGCGCGCCGTCATGACTCGGGCTCGCGCGCGGTGTCACTTTCTTTTGGAGGAATAATCAATGGCTAAGAACATCACGTTCAACACCGACGCTCGCGCCAAGCTCGCCAAGGGCGTCAACACCCTGGCCGATGCCGTTACCGTTACCATGGGACCCAAGGGCCGCTACGTTGCTCTTCAGCGTTCCTATGGCGCCCCCACCATCACTAACGATGGCGTTTCTGTTGCCAAGGAGATCGAGCTCGAGGACAACATCGAGAACATGGGCGCTCAGCTGGTGAAGGAGGTTGCTACCAAGACCAACGACACCGTGGGTGACGGCACCACTACCGCAACCCTGCTTGCTCAGGCTATCGTCAACGACGGTCTGCGTAACGTTGCCGCCGGCGCTAACCCGCTGGCCATCCGCCGTGGTATCGACAAGGCTGTCAACGCTGCCGTTGCCGAGATGAAGGCTCAGGCCAAGCCCGTCGAGACCAAAGAGCAGATTGCTTCTGTCGGTACCATCTCTGCTGGCGACCCGCAGGTTGGCGAGAAGATCGCTCAGGCCATGGAGGTTGTGGGCAAGGACGGCGTTATCACCGTCGAGGATTCCCAGACCTTTGACATCACCATCGACACTGTTGAGGGTATGCAGTTCGACAAGGGTTACGTCTCTGCTTACTTCGTCACGGACAACGACCGCATGGAGGCCGTGATGAAGGATCCGTACATCCTCATCACCGACCAGAAGATTTCCAACGTTCAGGACATCATGCCTGTTCTCGAGGCTGTCCAGCGCACCGGCAAGGGCCTGCTCATCATCGCCGAGGACGTTGAGGGCGAGGCTCTGCCTACGCTCGTGCTCAACAAGATCCGTGGCGCTCTCAACGTCTGCGCCGTTAAGGCTCCGGGCTACGGCGACCGTCGTAAGCGCATGCTCGAGGATATCGCTGTCCTCACCGGTGGTCAGGCTGCTCTCGATGAGCTGGGTATCAAGGTTGCCGACATCACTGCCGATATGCTCGGTACCGCCAAGACCGTCACCATTTCCAAGGACAACACCACCATCGTGGGTGGCGCTGGTTCCAAGGAGGCCATCGATGCCCGCATCGCTCAGATCAAGGGCGAGCTTGAGCACACCGATTCCGATTTTGACCGCGAGAAGCTCCAGGAGCGTCTGGCCAAGCTCTCCGGTGGCGTTGCTGTGATCAAGGTTGGCGCTGCTACCGAGACCGAGCTCAAGGAGATCAAGCATCGCGTCGAGGACGCCCTGCAGGCAACCCGCGCTGCCGTTGAGGAGGGTATCGTCGCTGGCGGCGGCGTGGCCTTCATGGACGCTGCTCCTGCGCTCGACAAGATTGAGATTGACGATCCCGAGGAGAAGATCGGCGTCGACATCGTCAAGAAGGCCCTGACTGCTCCTGTGGCCACCATCGCCAAGAACGCTGGCTTTGAGGGCGCTGTCGTGGTCGACAAGGTTGCTACCCTGCCTGCAGGCGAGGGCCTGAACTCCGCTACCGGCGAGTGGGGCAACATGATCGAGATGGGCGTGCTCGACCCGGTCAAGGTTTCCCGCGTCACGCTGCAAAACGCTGCTTCCGTTGCTTCCCTGATCCTTATCACCGAGGCTACCGTCACCGATGTCCCCAAGAACACGCAGCTTGAGGACGCTATCGCTGCTGCTACCGCTGGTCAGCAGGGCGGTGGCATGTACTAAGCCGTAAGGGCTTGACTTCCCATCGGAAGGCCCCGGAAGGTTTCCACGCCAACGTCCTCGCGCTTCGCGCTGCGGGATGTTGGCTTAGGAAATCCTTCCGGGGCCTTCCTGCGTTTACGCCCTTGAAATCGGGCGAGCGGGGAGGAAGGGTGGTGCGCCTTCGGCGCGTTGAAAGGCGCTTCGCGGCTGCGGAATCGCTCAGGAGAATAACCCGGGGCCTTCCTGCGTTTGCGCCCTTGAAATCAGGCGAGCGGGAAACTGTGGTTGATGCGGGGACCCGTCCCAGACGCTCGTTCGGCTTTGCCGAACCTCGCGGGACTTCTGGTATCAGCCTTGCTTCTTCAACATCTATGAGCACTAACGGGTAGCGATAATGCTGACGGAGAAAAAATCGGGATGCTGATACGTTTTGATGTGCTCAAACATCTTGCCCGAGGCATCGAACGTGTTTGATTCGATGCATGCGACATATGACTTTTCGGATACGTGCAGCAGGTTTGCGACATCGTTGCTGGCGAGTGACATGGAGATGCGTCGCTTGCTTGTGGCTATTTTGATTCCCAGTGTTTGTTCGATATAAGCATATGTACCGGTTAGAGCGATTTGCGGTGTGATATCGGGCACCTCGCTGGCAAGGGTGTGCGTTTCTTCTAATGCGACTGGCTTTCCATCCGCCAGACGCAGACGGCGCATATGTACAACTTCTGCACCCTTGGGCAGACCTGTGGTGGAGGCTAGCTGTTCATTGGCGACAAGCGTCTCAAAATTGAGCAGCTCTGTTGCTGGTGTGAGGCCGCGTTCGGCGCAGACTTCGGGGAAGATCTCGATGCCTCCTGTTGCATATCCGTTCGCATCTTGAGGTGTTGGCTGCCAAATTACGGTGACGCCAGACCCTTGGCGCGCCTGAACATAGCCAGCGCGGGCTAGTTCCTGCAGGGCTCGGCGTACGGTGGAGTGGGAACAGCTAAAGCGCGCGCAGAGAGCATCTTCGGTTGGAATCTGTGTTTGAAATGCGTACGTGCCAGATTCGATTCTTTCGCTTAACTCTCGGTAAATATCGCGATAGATGCTTCTGACCATGATTCACCCTTGATTCATTCGAATAACCTTCTAATATAGTAGACAATAATTCATTCGAATGAATTATTGAACAGCATGCTTGCATTCAATAGGTTCGTTGCGTTGACAGCGAAGGGCGGCAGTAAAGGGAGGATGAGATGTTCAGGGCTGCGTTTTTTGATATCGATGGTACGTTGGTGAGTTTCGAGACGCATGGGGTGCCAGACTCTACGGTCAAGGCTCTTGCGCATATGCGTGAAAGCGGGGTAAAGATTATTCTTGCAACGGGACGCTCTCTGCTGGACGTGCATCCCGACCTACAGCCAGGCGGTCGAATCGCCGTTGATGCCGTACTGGCTTTTAATGGTCAGCTCTGCTGCGATTCCAAAGGAACATTTCGTGATTGTCCGCTTGAGGAAAAGGATGTTAGGGCTGTTGTTAGTCAGGCAGAGGCGGGGTTGTATGACGTTATTCTGATGCAGCAAACGCGATTTTTGATGAGCCGGTATAGCGATTGCATCCGTTCAACAGAGGAGCGCGTGGGGAAAACCGATGCTGAGCTGGGGCTTTCTGACGCCCTATCTGAGCCAACGTATCAGATTTGCGCCTATATCGACGAGGGCGAAGAGGGTATCTTCATGCATGAATGCAGCAATGTCGAGTTTACGCGCTGGTGCGACGGTTTTTGCGACATCATCCCTAAGGGCGGCGGGAAGCCAGCGGGTATTAAGGCAGCGCTTGCACGTTACGGAATTGAGCCGGATGAGTGCATTGCGTTTGGTGACGGTGGAAATGACATTGCGATGTTTGGCTGTGTGGGACAAAGTGTCGCCATGGGCGAGGCTTCTGTTGCGGTAAAGGCGGCGGCGTCTTATGTGACTTCGAATGTCGATGATGATGGAATCCTGCGCGCATGCGAGCATTTTGGATTGCTGTAGGAATCAGACTTGTGCGATGAGGGGGCATGGGGGGTGGTGCCCCGATAGTATCTTCACTAATCTTCGCATTGCGCATGCGTCTGCGACACTGTGCCTGACGCGGCGCGGCGGGTAGCGTAAAATAGGAGCTTGCTTGTTTGCACTGCCAAAGGGGAGGGCAGCCACGGTATGGCTCAACAACACGACCTGTTTGACGACATCATCGACATCAGCAAAGGGCTTGGTGCCCTAAAAAATCCGCTGGGCGGAATCTCCGATTCGCTGATGGGCATCGAGTCGGAAGAGGATCATTGGAATCCTGCAGACTACAAGGAAAAGCCGCGTGGCAATTCCAATCGTTGTCTTGCCTGCATTCACGAGGGGAGCAGCTGCAACGCCTGCAAGGTTGTCTGCCCGGTTAATGCGGTTGATATTGACGACGGCGGTATCGATATTCTCGATAGTTGCCGTAAATGCGGCTTGTGCGCGGCAGCATGTCCTACCGAGGCGATGAACTCTCCCAAGATTAAGCCTAAACAGTTGTACGACAAGATTGCCAGCGCTGCGGCGTCGCACACCACGGCATATGTCACGTGCACGCGTGCGCTGCGTCGCCGTCCGCGTGAGAACGAGGTTGTGCTCGCCTGCATCGGAGACGTGACACCCGAGGTTTGGTTTGCCGTTTTGGCCGACTACTCCAACGTGAGCGTGTACCTGCCGCTTGGCATGTGCGACCACTGCAAGACCACGACTGGTGAAGAGATGCTGGGCGATGCTATCGCCACCGCCGAGGAATGGGCGGGAACCGGTCTGGGCCTTGAGGTGGAGGCACGCGACCTCAAATGCGTGAAGCGCCGTGAGTACGAGCGCAAGGAATTCATGGACAACATGATGCGCACGACGGGCCTTACCGTTTCCAAGCTCAATCCTGCCGCCGCTGCCGTGGCCTCGGTGACGCAGAAGCTCAAGGCTCATAGCGACCGTATCACGCAGCTCGAGCGTACTCTCAACAATGCTTGCGGTTCCACCGACTTCAAACGCCGTCGCGTCTTGACTCAAAATCGCCAGCTGCTGCTTTCTGCCCTGCAAGATCACCCCGAGCTTGCCGATAATATCGAGGCATCCATTCCCCAGTGCGATTTTGATACGTGCACCATGTGCGGCGCTTGCGTTGACTTGTGTCCTACGAACGCTACCGACTTGGTGGGTTCGGGCAAGTTCACCGTCGAGCCGGAGTATTGCGTGGGGTGCGGCCTATGCGTTGAGGCGTGCGAAAACCATGCGCTCAAGATGGTGACGTATCCGGGATCTGAACTTGTGGTGCCCGATCCGGAGGCCGAGGAGAAGGCTGCTAAGGCCGCGAAGGCCCATGAGGAGGCGGTCAAGATGAAGGCCGACGCCAAGAAGAAGCTCACCAAGGTCCTTGATCAGGTTGAGAAGCTCGCAGATTAAACATGCGAAGTGCCCGCTTGCGGGCGCGCTACGTCAAAGACTGCTATCGTAGGTTCGTTACCAAGAATCCGTCGCCGCAGCGACGGCATGAGAAAAGGAAAGCCATGTCCCTGTCTATCGGCATTGTCGGCCTGCCTAACGTGGGCAAGTCCACGCTCTTTACTGCGCTGACCAAAAAGGGCGGTCTTGCCGCCAACTACCCCTTTGCCACAATCGACCCCAACGTGGGTATTGTCGATGTGCCCGATGCGCGTCTGCAAAAGCTTGCCGACATCGTGCATCCGGGCCGCATTGTGCCCGCTGCGGTTGAGTTTGTGGACATCGCAGGCCTGGTCAAGGGCGCTAACGAGGGCGAAGGCCTGGGCAACCAGTTTTTGGCCAACATTCGCGAGACCGATGCTATCTGCGAGGTCGTGCGTTACTTCAAGGACCCCAACGTCATGCGTGAGGTGGGGCGCACGGGCGAGTTTGTCGACCCCGTGGCCGACGCCGATACTATCATGACCGAGTTGATCTTGGCCGACCTCTCCACGCTCGAGAAGCAGCTGCCCAAGTTGGAGAAGGAGTCCAAGCGCGATAAGGAGCTGGCTCCTAAGTTTGAGGTCGCCAAGCGCCTGGTCGATTGGCTCAACGACGGCAACCGTGCCGCCACCATGGAAATGACCGACGAGGAGCGCCTTGCTGCCAAGGGCCTGTTCCTGCTCACGATGAAGCCGATTCTCTATGTGGCAAATGTCGATGAGGACATGCTCGGCGACGACTTTGATCCCATCGACGGCGTGAAGCCCATTCCCATCTGTGCCAAGGTCGAGGCGGAGCTCTCTGAGCTCGACGCAGAGGAGGCTGCCGAGTACCTGGAGAGCTTGGGTCTTGAGCAGCCGGGTCTGGATGTGCTTGCACAGGCTGCCTACGACCTGCTGGGCCTGCAGAGCTTCTTTACCGCTGGTGAGATGGAGGTCAAGGCCTGGACGGTGCGCAAGGGCGCAACGGCTCCGCAGGCTGCTGGCGTGATTCATACCGATTTTGAGCGCGGTTTCATTAAGGCCGAGGTCATCTCGTATGACGATTACATCGAGCTTGGCGGCGAGCAGGGCGCGAAGGCTGCCGGCAAGCTGCGCATCGAGGGCAAAGAGTACGTTATGGCCGACGGCGACGTGGTGCACTTCCGCTTTAACGTGTAGTGGTGCTCTTCGCCTCCTACCTGGCCAACGACAAAGGAGCAGACGGTATGCTTGACGAGTATGGACAAAAAGCTAAGGTTATGACCATTGCGCTGGTAGTCTTGGGCCTCATTCCGCTGATTGTTGCCGTGGTGGCGCTGCCGCAGTTTGCCGATCAGGTTCCCATGCGCTATGACGCGGCGGGCGCCGTGACGCGCTGGGGAAGCCGCTGGGAGCTTTTGATTACCCCCGTCTTTGCGTTGGTGTTCAGCCTGGCATCGATTGCCTACGGCAGGAAGCAGGCGCGTGCGCACACGGAGTCGGACGCTATGGCATGCATGATCTTTACGCGCAATGTGCGCTCCGGCCTGGTGCTTGCTGTACTTTTGAACATTGCCAACGTGTACCTGATGTGCGTCTCGGCGGGTATCGCCGGCCCCTTTGTTTTCTAGGGGTAACGTCAATCGCCAGCAGCTAGCGCGCTAATGAGCCAGCTCCTTTGGGGCTGGCTTTTTTATTGCTCGTTTGGGTCCTTAATCAAATCGGATGGAGTGGTTTTAAGAACATCGGCCAGGCTTTGTAGCGTGTCGAGCCTAATGTTGCCTAGTCCTTGTTCGATGCGATCGAGGACGGGCCGCTGGATATTTGCAGCAATGCACAGGTCGACCTTCGACAGGCCAAGCTCCTTGCGTCTCGCTTTGATGTTTTGACCCAGGGTTTTGCGCAAAAAGGTATACATGCCTGCGAGTGTCGTTGCGGGCATGGATATATCTGTCAAGTGAACTATACATTGCTACGCGGCATACCTGCTGCAAAGGTATTAGCAACGGGACTATTAAACTGGTGAATGAAGCGGCTAATCCCAGTCCATGCGATCAAAGTTGATGGGCTGCATAAACAGCTCCTTGACGGTTTTGGGATCGCTTGAGACGCCTCGTGCCCACATGGTTTTGGCCACGAGTGCCTCGGTGGTCATGTCATTGCCCTTAAGGATGCCGGGGTGCTCGGCGTAGGCACGACCAACTTCGTAGACGCCCAAGTCGAGTCCTTCTTCCGGCACTTGAGTGGTGATGACGGCGGTGCGCCCAGAGTCGACCCAGTCAAAAATCGCCTGCTTAAAGGAGAGCCCGTCCTCGTTTTCATACTCGGGGATACCGCCGATGCCAAAGGTTTCGATGATAACGGCGTCGTAGCTTGCTTTGAGCGCCTCAAAGATGCGCGGGTTCATTCCGGGCGTGAGTTTGAGGGCAAAGACCGCCTCGTCAAGGGCATCGAAGAATCGGGGCTCGGTGTGCGGTGCGCATTCGGCAGTATGGCGAATGCCAAGCATATGCTCGCCGCTGCGGATGATGCGATCGTTTCGCACATAGGCGAGAGAGGGGTAATTAACGCTTTTGAATGCGTTAAAGCTCATGGTGCGCTGCTTGCGAGCGCGCGTGCCGGCTATGACAGCGCCGCCAAAGACTACTGTGATATCGCGGGAGCGATCGTCGGTGGCGTAGAGCAGGCTTTGGTAAAGGTTGAGCTTGGCGTCGGTAAAGGGGTTCTCCATGGGCTTTTGCGAGCCGGTGAGCACGATGGGCTTGGGGCTTTCTTGAATAAGGTAGGAGAGTGCCGCCGCGGTGTACGCCATGGTGTCGGTGCCATGAAGGACTACAAAGCCGTCGTAGCCGTCGTAGGAGTCGCGGATGGCGCGAGCAATGTGCAGCCAATCACTAGGGCGCATGTTGGTGCTATCGATGTTCATGAGCTGAGCGACCTCGACGTGCGCCACCTGAGCAATCTCGGGCACTGCCTGGGCGAGTTCTTCTCCCGTGACGGTGGGGGAGAGCCCGTTTCCGTCTTCCGAGGAGGCGATGGTGCCTCCGGTGGCGATCAGTAAAATGCGCTTCATGACGATCCTTTCCATGTGCTCAGGGGCCATTGTGGCATAAGGTTTAAGCCTTCGTGCAAAAGAGATGCACAGACGAGTTACTTTTCGGTAAATGCCCACGTTGCGTGTATTATTAGATGTTTGAGAGAGCCATGGGGCGGAGCCGCTGCCCCTCTGCCGAACAAGAGGAGTCTTATGTCCAAAAACACCTCGAACCAAAAGGTCCTTGTATTCGACTTTGGTGCACAGTATGGCCAGCTCATCGCTCGCCGCGTGCGTGATCTGCATGTGTATTCCGAGATTGTGCCGTGCGATATCACAGCAGACGAGGTACGCGAGATGGCTCCTTCTGCCATCATCCTTTCGGGCGGCCCCGCTTCCGTTAACGCCGAGGACGCCCCGCGCGTCGATCCTGCCGTATTTGAGCTGGGCGTGCCGGTTCTTGGCTTTTGCTATGGACACCAGATTACGGCCGTGACGCTGGGCGGCACCGTGTTCCATCCCGAGGTGGGCGAGTATGGTCCTGCCGAGCTGCATGTTGCGGGCGGCGCGCTGTTTGAGGGCACCCCTGCCAGCCAGACTGTGTGGATGAGCCACTTCGATGCTGTGCGGGACGTGCCCGAGGGCTTTACCGTGGTTGCTTCGACCGACGTGTGCCCCGTGGCGGCAATGGAGAACGTGGAGAAGAAGATCTATACCACGCAGTTCCATCCCGAGGTCAAGCACACCGAGTGCGGTCAGCAGATTCTCAAGAACTTCCTCTTTGGCATTTGCGGCCTTGAAGAGAACTGGTCTATGGACAATCTGGTCGAGACCATGACGGAGGAGTTCCGCGAGAAGGTGGGCGAGGACCGCGTAATCCTGGCGCTTTCCGGCGGCGTTGATTCCTCTGTGGTGGCGGCGCTTGGTGCCCGTGCTATTGGCAAGCAGATGACCTGCGTGTTTATTAATCACGGCCTGCTGCGCAAGGGCGAGCCCGAGCAGGTGGAGGAGGTCTTCACCAAGCAGTTTGACGTTGACTTTGTTCACGTCCATGCCGAGGACCGTTATGCCGAGCTTTTGGCTGGCGTGACCGAGCCGGAGGAGAAGCGTCGCATTATCGGCACGCAGTTCTGGAAGGAATTCTTTACGGTTGCTCAGCAGCTTGAGACCGATGGTAAACCCGTGAAGTATCTGGCCCAGGGTACCATCTACCCCGACATCATCGAATCCGGCGCACGCAAGACGGGCGGCAAGGCCTCGACTATTAAGAGCCACCACAATCTGATTCCGTTCCCCGAGGGCGTGAGCTTCGATCTTATTGAGCCGCTCGACCACTTCTTTAAGGACGAGGTCCGTGCACTTGGTCTGGCACTGGGCCTGCCGGCGCATATTGTGTACCGCCAGCCGTTCCCGGGCCCGGGTCTTGCCATTCGCATTATCGGCGCGGTGGATAAGGAAAAGCTCGAGATCTTGAAGAACGCCGACGCTATCGTGCGCGAGGAGCTCGATGCGTATAACCAGAAGCTTTTTGAGGAGACTGGCGACCGCAACTCCGAGCACAGCTGCTGGCAGTACTTCGCGGTGCTGCCCGACATCAAGTCTGTGGGCGTTATGGGAGACGAGCGTACCTATCAGCGCCCGATCATCCTGCGTGCTGTGGAGTCCAGTGACGCCATGACGGCTGACTGGGCCAAGCTTCCCTATGAGGTGCTGGCGAAGATCTCTGGTCGTATTGTGGCTGAGGTCCCGGGTGCCAACCGCGTGTGCTACGACATCACGAGCAAGCCGCCCGCGACGATCGAGTGGGAATAGAATATATGTTCGATTCTGTGTTATAATATCCTGCAATGGGCGCGGCCTCTTCCGAAGCCGCGCCCATTGCTATATTTGGTCGGATATCGACGGAAACCCAAGCTCAGGGAGGTTTGTTGCGATGGCATACGATTTCAAGAAGGAGTTCAGGGAGCTCTACAGGCCGTCCGGCAAGCCGAGCGTCGTAACCGTTCCGCCTATGAGCTACGTTGCCGTGCGGGGCAAGGGCGATCCCAACGCCGAAGGCGGCGAGTACCAGAATGCGTTGCCGCTACTCTACGGCGTCGCCTATACCATCAAGATGTCGAAGAAGGGCCCGCGAGAGATCGAGGGTTATTTCGACTTCGTCGTGCCTCCGCTCGAGGGCTTCTGGTGGCAAGGTCGGCCCGATGGCGGGATCGACTATGCGCGGAAGGACGACTTCAACTTCATCTCATGCATCCGCCTGCCCGATTTCGCCACTCGCGAGGACTTCGACTGGGCCGTTTCGGAAGCTGCCGCCAAAAAGAAGCTGGACTTCTCGGCGGTCGAGCTGCTGAGAGTCGACGAGGGCCTTTGCGTTCAGTGCATGCACGTCGGGCCTTACGACGGCGAGCCGGCGACCATAAGCGCCATGCGCTCATTTGCGGCGGAACAGGGCTATGCCCCCGACTTCTCCGAGTCCCGCCTGCATCACGAGATTTACCTCTCCGACCCGCGCAAATGCGCGCCGGAGAAGCTCAAGACCGTGATCCGTCATCCCATCAAGCTGATCTAGCGAAGCGAGTGACGCCAATCGATTCGGCTTTTTGGGGCTCACCGTGGCGTGGGCGGCAACGGGACGTGCCCTGCGACCGGCGGCGGAGGCCGAGGCGCGGGAGCGCGCGTTCATCTGCACCGCCTCGCACGACCTCGTCACCCCGCTCATGGCGGTGACCGCGAACTGCGACGTGCTTGAGGCGGAG
>JAFEHB010000354.1_pt1 | contig 37044 bp, 68 predicted proteins | sample 9267121 | NCBI WGS metagenome assembly JAFEHB01 (sample SAMN17103336, study PRJNA684904) | human gut metagenome | isolation source: diarrhea sample from child under the age of five | host: Homo sapiens | place: South Africa: Mafikeng, Mafikeng Provincial Hospital | collected 2019-09 | reverse complement strand
CTGGTACCTGGTTCTAGTACCTGGTAATAAATTGATAAAGTGATAAATTTTTGCATGAACATACATTCATTTTACATTGACCTAAATTTATGATATAATAGTAATATAAATAGATTGGAGGTAATATTTTTGAGTAAAATTAGATTGACGGAACAACAAGAAAAACGAAAACATTGGTTAATTGAACGCATGAGTGACTATCAAGAAATTGACGAGCCACTTGTCGACGCCTTGGCATTTGCTATTGATCAACTTGAGTTTATGGACGCTCAGATCAATGAGGTAAAATCTTTATTGGAGTCTCGCCAGTTTATGGCTAATCGTGACAAGTTTGTCAAACAAGTTGAGAGCGGCTTGAAGATGCTGGACATCACCCCTCAAGCTAGAAATAAGGCTAAGATCGAGACCGCTAAGACAGCAGATCCTTTAGTTGAATTATTAGGTGAGATGTAAAAATGTATTATGAGAAGGCTTATCAATATTGTCAATGGTCAATAGATGAGAAGAATAAAAAAGTCCCTAAATATGTCAAAAAGCAATGTCAACTTTTTAAAGATATTTGGGATGGCAAAGATAAAATATCTATATTTGATCATGACAAAGCAAAGAAAATAGAAAAACTATTGACCCTGGTGAATGTGCCTAAAGGCGAAGGTGTTGGCAAGCCTGTTATTTATACCTTGACTGGTTTTCAATGGTTGTTATTAGTTGCACCATTTTGCGTGGTGCAGCGAGACAGCCATGACAAACGACGCTATGAAAATATTGTACTTGAAATTTGTCGTAAGAATGCTAAGTCATATGTATCAGCACTCATATGTTTGATCCTTATGATTCTAGAACCAAAATACAGTAGGTTCTTTACTGTGTCAAGTACTGGAGCATTGTCAAGAGAGACATTCAAACAAATTAAGGAATTCGTTGCAACAAGTCCAGCACTTGAAAAGCATTTCAAATTGCTTAGAGACAATATCATTTGCAAGTTGACAGAATCAGAGTATACCCCTTTGAATTATAGTACAGGTACTCTTGATGGTCGTTTGCCTAATGCTTTTCTTGGTGATGAAGTTGGCAGTTTGCCATGTTCATATCCTCTTGAAGCCATGAAGTCTGGTCAAGTCTTATTGAAGAATAAGCTAGGGATCATAATGTCTACTAAGTACCCAACGGTTGACAACCCTTTTGAAGACGAGGTCGACTATTGCAAGAAGGTTCTTGATGGTGTTATTGATGACAGCACCACGTTTGGTTTGCTCTATGAGCCAGATGATCCTAAAGGTGACTGGACAACCGACGAAACAATATTGTGTCATGGCAACCCTCTAGCAATTGATGTTCCTGTTTTGTGGGACAACTTGATCAAGAAGAGAGATATAGCAATTGAAAAACCAGCAGCAAGATCAAACTTCTTGACAAAGCATTGCAATATCATAACCGCTGACTCTAACACCGAGGCCTACATTGACATTCAAGATCTTAAGCAATGTCGAATTGATGAATTTGATTGGCAAGGCCGTGACGTTTATGTCGGCATGGATCTCAGTATGACAAACGACAATACTTCGGTTGTCATGGTTACTAGAGATGAGTATGGTCACCTAGTATCTAAACCGATGTGCTTTATTCCTAGAGATAATAAAGAGCAGAAGATCAAAGAAGAGAAATGCGACTATCAAAAGTATATTGATCTTGGTCAATGCATAGAATGTGGTACAAACATCATTGATTATCGCAAGGTTGAAGACTACATTATTGAAACGTTGCAACGCGAATACAATGTAAACGTTGTTGCTCTTGGTTATGATCGGTACAATGCAATCTCATCGGTTAACAAACTTGAAGCTGCTGGCATTGACTGTATTGAGGTTAGACAACATTCTAGTGTGCTTGCTGGGCCAACTAAATTATTATATGAAGAGATCAGCACTCATAATTTTAGATATGAGACAAATCAACTTTATGAAATTAATTTTGTCAATGCTGTTTGTACTTATGATACTAACTTGAATAGATATGTACATAAGAAAAAATCTAGGGGCAAAGTTGACATGGTTGTTGCAACATTAAATGCAGTTTGCTTGTTACAACAGCAAGAGCTCTTTAATGATAACTGGGTTTGTAGCTAGTTTACAAGATTATAAAATTGTGGTATAATAATTATAGTACCTCCGTCGAGGGGCGAGTCTTAAGTGGCTTGCTCCTTTTTTATTATTTACAATACAAGATAATCATGATATAATGTAAATATAAAGACGAATAACTTTTACATACTGGTCCTATTAGAGGAAAACTAAAACTATATATAATGTCTTTAGGTCATGCTTGTTATAACAAATGAGCATGACTTTTCTATTTACATTGTTGCAACAATATGGTATAATATCTATAGAAGTTAAGTGAAAGGAGGTACACAAACATGAAAGCTCAAGAAAAACGGATAGCATTCCGCTGCACTAGTGATGAATTTGATCAAATTAAAGATCAGGCTGAAGGCGCTGGCTTGAACGTTACAGATTATTTGAAATGGCTTGTAGTTCAAGATTCTGAGCCGATTGGTGGTGCAGTAATTGATCTGAAAGGAGGTGAAGAATAACATTGTTTAAGTGGTTTAGAAAAAACGAACAAAGAAACGACAATGAGGTTCTTGCTGATGTAGCCGAGGGGCTTATTCAGTCTGGTTCTACCGTGACAAGACAACAGGCGATGTCAATTCCTGCTGTAACAAAATCAGTGGCTTGGATCGCCGGAGCTATTGCAGCATTGCCAATCAAAATGTATCATAAAACTGATAGCGGTTATCAAGAAGTCTATGACGATTATCGCTTACCTCTATTAAATGATTATAGTGGCAATGGCATGATAGCTAACGACTTGAAGCGACAAATTTTGGTTGACTTGTTACTTGACGGCAATGGCTATGCTTATATTAGTAAAAAGGGCAATAAAATTACAAAATTATCGTATATTCCTACATGTAGATTGACTTATACAGAGTCGGTTGATACTATTGACAAAGTTGTCAATGTCTGGGTTGACGGCCGACCAGTTCAAGATTATAATGTCTTTAGACTGGTCAATAACAGCAAAAATGGTATCAGTGGCATTGGTTTTGTTAGCGATTGCCAAGATTTGTTATCTACTGTTCTCAGTAGCTTGCAATATGAAAACTCTAGCATCTCGTCTGGTGTTCGTCGCGGCTTCTTGAAGTCAAAATCGAAGCTAGATTCTGAAAAAATGAATGAGCTTCGACGAGCTTGGAAGAAGTTGACGACACCAAATCAAAGTGATGTGCTCGTGCTTAATGCCGGTATAGAGTTTGAAGATGCAAGCAGTACTGCGACTGAAAGTCAATTGAGTCAAAACAAGGTGATCAATATGCACCAAATTTTAGCATACTTTGGTTTGCCAACTAACTTCTTTGAAGGTGTTAACTCAGACGCTTATTTGACTGCGGTTCGAATTGCTATCTTGCCGATTGTTAAACAGTTGACAAATGCACTTAACAATTATATGTTACTTGAATCTGAAAAATCAAATATGAAATTTGAAATTGATACAAGTGATCTTGTTCGCATTAATGCAAATGAGCGTTTTGACGCGTATCAAAAAGGTTTATCTTCTGGCATCTTGACAATTGACGAAGTTCGCCGCATGGAAAACTTGCCAGTCCTCGACATGCAATATTTGAAACTTGGCCTTGGTGATGTTCTTTATAATATCTCTGATGGCAAGATTTTTGTGCCAAATACTGGTGCGATTGTTGATCCTTCTGTTGCAACAAATGATGACAAAAATACATTGGTTGATGACAAACAAGCATTAAATTAGGTGTTTACAAGTCCGTTGCAACATGTTATAATATTAATTGTTAGGAGGTGAAACAAGTTTGAAAATCGAGATTAGAAATAATGGCATACACTTAGACGGCTATGTCAATGCAGTTGGTCGCGAGTCGCGTGTCTTGCGAGATTTGCATGGCCCATTTATTGAAGTCATTAAGCCTGGCACGTTTGCTAAGAGTCTTGAACAGCGTTCTAACGTCGGACTGATGCTAAATCATAAAAGAAATTTGGAGCCGACCAGCTTAGAACTATATGAGGACAACATTGGCCTACGAGCTAAAATTGACATTGATGATCCCGAAGTTGTTGACCTAGCTGAGCATAACAAGCTAACTGGTTTTAGTTTTGGTTTTGTCGCTAAGTCTGATAATTGGGACACTAGTCAAGAGGTACGACGTCGTACGATCGATGAACTTGACTTGCAGGAGGTGTCTATCTTAAGCGTCACACCTGCCTACATTGCTACGAGCATTGAGGCAAGAGATGAAGATGCTACCTTGCATGAGCAACGCTCTATCGAACAAGCATTTGAGGTTGACGATAAACGTGACCCCCAAGATCTTGCACAATTGAATACATATAAACAGCATTTTGAATTCTTAAGAGGAGAATATAAATAATGAAATTCTTAATCGAAAAACGCAACTCTATTGTAGAAGAAATCAATAACTTGTTTAAATGCGCAGAAACAGAAAAACGTGCATTGACTGAAGATGAACAATCTACATTCGAAGCAAAAACTGCAGAATTAAAAGCACTTGATAAAACTATCGAAGCTAAACGTGAAGCACGCGCTTTGACAATAATGGATGACGAAACACCAAAAACGCCTGAAGAAAAAGCTGAAAAACGTTCTACTGAAGAACTTGAAGAACGAGCTTTTGAGACTTATTTGCGCGAGCAACGTACTGGCGAAATGACAAAAGGTGACAATGGTGCTGTGATCCCTCAAACCATTGCCAACCGCATCATTGACACTGTAAAACAAGTTGCACCTATCTATGCTTTGACAACTAAATTCAATGTAAAAGGTAAGTTGCAATTCCCTGTTGCTAAAGACTCTATTACAACTGGTTATCAAACTGAATTCACTGATATTGCGTCTAGCGCAGTTAGTTTTGAAAATGTAGAGCTCGACGGTTATCTCATTGGAGCATTGTCTAAAGTGTCTGTTTCTTTGATCAACAATGCTCAATTTGACATTGTTGGTTATGTTGTTAACAAAATCGCTCAATCTATTGCTGAATTCTTAGAAAAAGAATTGATTAAAGGTGCTACAAACATTAAAGGTATCACTGATGCATCTTATGAAGGCAAAGGCGTTCAAAAAGTTGAATCTTATAAAGCTGGTGTCATCTCTACTGATGACTTGATTGAAGCACAAGGCGAAGTAAAAATGAATGTTCAAGAGGGTTGTCAATGGTTGATGAATCAAGGGATGTTGAATGAAGTCCGCAAATTGAAAGACAACAACGGTCAATATATTTTGAACCCAGATTTGCGTACAGGCTTCGGTTTCCAATTGCTCGGCAAACCTGTTATGATCTCTGATGAAATGCCAGATGACACTATTGTCTATGGTGACTGGTCTGCAGTGTATGTCAACATTCATGAGGACATCAACATTCGCCAATTAAATGAAGTATATGCAGCTCAACATGGTGTAGGTTTTGTTGCATGGGCTGAGCTTGATGCAAAACTTGTTGAACAAGGCAAATTTACAAAATTAGTTAAAAAAGTAGCTGTAAGCCGTGCTGCTAAAGCATCTGAATAATAAGCTGGCAATAAGGGGTGAGGCATTCGCCTCATCCCTATTTATTATCATAAAGGAGGCAAATTTGAAAGTATCAGAATTGACATTGCCGACTATCAAGCAATATTTGCGAGTCGATGGCAATAGCGATGACATTTTACTTGAGGCTTTGCTAGCTGCTGCCATTCAATATTGTACATCTTATATGGGTTGCACTACTGAAGATCTAAATAAATATGATGATGTTACAATTGTCGTCTTAGCTTTGATCTCAGATAGTTATGAAGTTCGACAGTTCACTACTAGTACTGTTACTCTAAACCCTGTAATGCAGGGGGTTTTAGATTTGCATTGTAGCAATTTTATTGCTGGCGATCTAGAAGCTAATACTGAACAGGATAAGCTCAATGAAGTTAAGCTATATCATATTATTTGGGGGTTAGCTCAGCCAGGGTCTGGTGGTACTTTGAGTAGTGGCTATTTAGAATATAATGCTGCCACTGGTTTTGGTAAACTACATATTGATATGACAATGCCTGCCAATGTTGGAGCTGGCACAACTATTTGTAAGCTCCCTGATGACGCGCCTACACCTATCAGCTTAATTGAAGTTGTTCCTAGCGGTACAGGAGGCAGCGTCTATATTGAGCCAAGTTCTAGAGATATCAAGATTTGGGGTGTCGCTGGTCCTAAGCGATATATTTGTGACTTAGTTGGGTTTTGGAAGGTGACACCATGAGATATGTCAAAGACATGCGATTGTCTAGTATCTGCAAAAACAGATTAGAGGTATGGGGTCAAGCAACTAGTGAGACTAAAAATAGGCTAGGCCAATATCCTAAAGAAGACAAGAAACTGTTTGAAGTCTGGGGCGCGGTGCTTCCTCAGACTGGTAGCTTATTAAGTGGTCGCCAAGCCGATACAACATTGAGCCGCACTACTCATAAGATTGTTGTTCGATATACTGACAAAATAACTTCTGCTAATTGGTTCATTTATGATGGTGTCAGATATGACATATTATATATTATGGATCCATACTTAAACAGCGAGAGGTTAGAATGTTATTGCGAAGTTGTGATTTAGGTATTTACATTGTTGCAACAATATGATATAATAATAACTGTTAGGAGGTGAATAAGGCTTTGCTATCAGTTATTGATATTATCAGAGCTCTGTCAGAATTGATAGAGACTAAATATCCTAATTATCCTGTTGTTGACATGGACATAACTGAAGATTATCCTCGACCAAGCTATTTTATAGATGTCGATGACATAGAAACAAGCTGGACAGCCAATGACTATATCAAGGAGTCCAGCAACTTGAAGATTATATTTTTTGCTGCTGAAAGATATGAAGGCTTCTTAGAATTGCTTGATATGAAGAATAATCTGACAGTTTTGTTTGATGATCCATTATATGTCACAAATGGTAGAGAAGAATACTATGTCTCTTTATTAAATACTGCAAGCGACATATATAAAGCTGATAAAGTGCTTGAGTTTACTTTGAGAGCCGACCTTATTCAAAAGGTTGAGCGCAAAGAAACTGAGCCATATATGGAAGAATTAAATGTTAATATAACGAGGTGATTAAACAAATGGCTTATAGAATTGATTTGCCTAACATTGACATCATTTTCACTCAAAAAGCTGTGACAGCTGTTCAACGATCTGAGCGCGGTGTTCTTTGTGTGATCATGAAAGATGTACAGCAAAGTGCTGGCATCAAGAAATTTATTTATAAGCGTGGTGCTGATGTAGAAAAGACAGACTACACTACAGCAAACTATGATGCACTTATGCGAGCGTTTGATGTTGCCGTCAACAAAGTCTATGTTTTACGCTGTGCCGAAGCAACTGAGTTTACTGATATTGTCAAAGAACTTGATAAACTTAAATTCAATTATGTTTGTACAAATGTGGAAGCCGATCAACAAACATTGGCTAATCAAGTTGTTCAATATAACAAAGATAATGCTGGCCATAAGTGCGTAACAGTTGTTGCCAACCCTGCTCAAGGCGATAGCAAATATGTTATCAAGCTTAAAGGTGAAGGTGGTAAGCTCAAATCTGGCACTGATGTCAAAGCTGAAGACTATGTCATTCGTGTTGCTTCTACTCTTTGCAATTTGCCAATGAACAGAAGTCTCACTTATTATGTCTTTGAAGATCTTGCATCTTGGGACGACAGCTATTTGACAACTGAAGAGCCGATCGGCAAGTGGATCTCTGATGGCTGGTTGACATTGATCAACGACGATGACGAGGTCAAATGTGGTCGAGCAATCAACAGCTTGAAAACATTTACGTCTACAGATACAGAAGACATGAGCTACATCATTATTGTTGAAGCAATGAACTTGATTATCGAAGATATTTATACAACATTCAAAGATTATTATGTTGGCAAATATAAAAATACTTTGAGCAATCAACGTTTGTTCATTACTTCTGTCAATGCCTACTTTAGACAATTGATGAGAGAAGAAGTACTTGACGACAGCTTTGACAATCATGCTTATGTTGATATCGAGTCTCAACGACTTGCATGGCTTGAAATTGGTAAAACTGAAGCAGAAGATTGGGACGACAACAAAGTCCAACAAATGACCTTTAGAACTAACGTCTTTTTAGCAGGTGATGCCAAAATTTCCAATGCTATGGAAGATCTTAAATTCACTATTGCGCTTGCATAATAGAAAGGACATAATCAATGAAAGCAGATAATTGCATCTTAGGTACTTTTGGCAAGCTCTACATCAACAATGTCAGAGTTGCTGAAATTAAATCTTTTGAATTGAAGGCTAGTTTACAATATGAAGACATTTTGGTCAATGGCAATTTGATCACTCAAAGCAAATATAAGGGTGCTACTTTGACAGGTACTATGGTTGTTCATAAAGTAAATTCCTTTAACATCAAACTGGTGAAAGATGCCATTAAGACAGGCATTATGCCAAGTATTAAATTTTTAGGTGAACTTGCTGATCCTAATGTTGCTGGTGATGAAGCAATTGAAGTGACTGATGTTATGTTCGATGAAGCGACTCTATTGAGCTTTGCCAATGGTGAAGTGCGAGAAGAGTCTACAGCGTTCAGAGCTGGCGATTATAACTACTTAAGCACTATTTGATTGTTGCAACCGGGTATGTCATTTTTGATGTGCCCGGCTCATTTATACTATGCGTTTTATATATTGTACATTTTGTTGCAACATGATATAATAATAAATGTAGGGAGGATATGAACCTCCTAGGTATTATATTATAGAAATGAGGAAAACAAAATGAAAACAGTATTAAGTGTAATTTTAGCAATTGTTGGTTTAGCATTCTTGCCTATGTTCTTATGGGGCTTGAGTGGTATTCTACGTCTTAACTTTGGTTTGATCTATATGTTTATGCTTGGCTTTAGTACCTGCATCGAATGTGGTGTAGTTTGTGCTATTAAAGCTTTAAATAAATAGGAGGTATATATGGACTATATTAGTCAAATTTTAGACAGAGCAAACAAGACACTTCGATCTGTAAACGAAGTAGAAACGGAAATGACATTAGACATTGACGGTACTGATTTAAAAGTGAAACGTTTGCCAGTGGCTAAGATTTTTGAATTATTAGGCGAGGCTCAAGAAAATGAGTATGACGCTGAACTCGAATTGATCTACTTATCGGCATATGATACTTTTAATAATGAAGCTGTTATGCAGCTGAATGAATCTCATGAACCTCATGACATTGTTAAAGTAGTATTTGGTGACGATCCGATCTTGATTGGCAAAATTGCTAGAGCTATCGTCACTTGGTACAACTTGAAGAGCACAACAAAAGTTGAGGTTAAAGCCTTAAAAAAGTAATATGTGAGGACATTCGTTCATCTGTAATTTCATATTTTAGTCTAAAAGGGATGTCATTTACTGAGCTAAAGAATCTAGATTATAGCGATATTTTATATCTATATGCTACAATGGAGCTTGAAAATGATAGTAATTGATGATCGAGAACTCAAGCAAGTTATTCAACAATTGAAATATTTTGATACTAGATATTTTGACAAAGACTTTAGAAATTCAGGTAAGAAAGCAGCTGGTCCTATTTTGACCAAGTGGGCAAAGGAAGCTAATGGTAGAATCAACTTCCCTTTTGCAGGTGGTCATGAAAAGTCTGGCAAGTTTACCGGTTCTATGAGACGGTATAGTCAAAAAGACAGAAATATTAGTAAATCAAAATATAAATATAAAAAACAACCTATTAGAGAGAACAATGGCAAATTTGATTTTAAACTTAAAAACCAGATTGGCTTATCTAATATCTGGGAGGCAAAACATTTTACTCCTCATATAGGTACTACTAAACTTGCTACTAAACAAGGTTTTGGTAATAAAGAAAAGACAGAACAAATGTTCGATAAATACACTCAGGACTTTGTTGATCGTCTAGCTGACTTTGTTAAGAAACAAGTAGAAAGGAAAAGCAAAGTATGAGCAATAGAAACGCCACGGTTACTGTTAACACCAAAGCGAACACCGGGGGCCTAAAACAGGTATCGAGTGCCTTGACTTCTTTTGATTCTGGTTTAAAGGGTACGATCGGCAACTTGACACAATTTAAGGGAGCGCTTGGAGCTCTTGCTGTTGTTGGCATTGCTAAAGGCATCAAGTCATTTGCTGACGACATGTATGACGCTTTCAAAGTTCAGTGGCTAGCTGAAAAAAATGTCAATGACGCTTTATATTCTAATATGGTTGCTAGGGGAGAATCTCAAAAAGCAATTGATGATGAGGTCAAGGCTTATAAAGAATTAGCATCAGCGCAACAAAAGTTAGGCGTTATCGGCGATGAGGTCACTTTATCTGGTATGGCTGTTATGACTCAAATGGGCTTGACTGCTAAGCAAGTCAAAGACATGACGCCGCTTATTCAAGATCTTGCTGTCAAACAGTATGGTCTAAATGTATCTGGTGAACAATATAAACAAGTATCTCAATCGATCGCGACTATGGTCAATATGGGGAAATTGACTTTGCAAGGTTATGGCGTCCAGGTAACAGATGTTGAAAGGAAACAATTCAAGGCAATGTCTCAATCTGAGCGCTATGCATTTGTCATGAACAAATTGAAAAACTCTGTTGCCGGTGCTAATGAAGCGATGGCTGAGACAACCGGTGGCAAACTGCAACAAATGAACAATGCGATCGGTGATTGCGAGGAGCAAGTGGGTCAGCTAGTCAATAGCATTTATGGCGGCTTTGCCGCAATGGCTTTGCCTGTTGTTGAAGAAGCAACTGGGGCCTTTCAAGAGTTTATGACTGTCATTAATGGAGGCGAAGCTCCTGAAGGTGGTTTTCAATATCTGACTGCTGATGATGCCAACAACATCGCACTTATCAAGCAGAACCTTGATGACACTTTCACTAGTCTTAGTAATATTTTTGGTGGTGGTTGGGGAACACTATCAGAATTAATTGGTACAGAGCAATTTCTTGCTGACGTTGCAAAAATTACAAATGAAGTATCTTATTTGTCTAGTATCATTGAAAACTTAATGCACAATTATAGAGCATTAAGAGATGAGGGCTTATATAGTGCAAACTTAGTTCCTATATTTGGTGGTCGTACAGAAAAGACAAATGCGACCGGTACTAACTACTTTGAGGGTGGTTTGACTCATGTCAATGAAAATGGCGGCGAGATCATGAATCTACCTAATGGTACTCAGATCATACCTCACGATGTCTCCGCTAAGATGGCCAGTCAAGGTGTATCTATAGTAAACAATATTAATATCGATGGCAATGTTATCGGCAATGAATCATTTATTGATGAAATTGGTGACACTATTTCTAGTAGGGTTAGTATGGCTATTGCTAATATGTAGTTAGTACATAAGAGGTATGCTATAATGGTATACCTCTTTTTATTTATTTGTTTACAATACTCACTATTTGTGATATAATGTATATAAAGGAGGTGAGAACGTAAATGCCAAAGAAAATAAATATGATAGGTCGAAAATTCGGTAAACTCACTGTACTCGAAGAGCTACAAAAACGAGATAAATTTGGAAAGATAGTTTATAAATGTCAATGTGATTGCGGTAATATATGCAACGTTATCGGGTTGCATTTAAGAACTGGCAACACTAGATCATGCGGCTGTTTGCAGGCTCTTAATATTAAACCAGGCACAAAATTTGGGAGACTAATTGTGCTTGAAGAAGTTAATGACCAAAAGCTAGGCAAAGCATATAAATGTCAATGCGATTGTGGCAACATAACCTGTGTCAGGGGCACTATGCTGCAAAATGGTAACACAAAATCATGTGGCTGTTTGCATAATGAAGGCAACAACAAAAAACATAAATTATCATATACTAAGCTATATCGAGTATACTATGGAATGAAAAATAGATGCTATAATGAAAAATTTACTCATTATCAAGACTATGGGGGTCGTGGTATTAAAATTTGTGATGAGTGGTTGAACAATAATCAAACCTTTTTTAACTGGGCTATTAATAATGGTTACAAAGAAGGATTGGCTATCGACAGAATTGATGTTGATGGTGATTATGAGCCAGACAATTGTAGATGGATCACAAGTCTAGAGCAAGTCAGGAACCGACGAAATACAATATATATTGAATATGATGGAGCAACAAAAACAATGGCACAATGGGCTGACGAGTTAAATATTTCATATCATACTTTATATACTCGCTACATGAAACGGTGGAAAAGTAAAGATATATTATTTGGGAAAGGCGGTAAAACAAATGGCTAGCTTATCTGAGTTGCTCAATCTATATAGAGCATATCTAGCATTCAAAGGTCATAAGAATGTTAGAGCTGATGTGACCCTATTATTAGAAGGTGGCAATAGTGTGACGTTCCCAGTACCACCGGCTGATCTACCTCAGATAACTGCTCCGCAGAATAATGAGGTATTCAACAGCGTTATCGGTGATGTAAGTCAAATTGGGTTGCTTGGTCTGCGATCAGTAGCGTTCAATGATGTTTTGTTGCCGTCTGATGTAGACGATTATAGCTGGGCAAGAGGAGACAACGGTAGTGACATTATAAACTTTATAAATGATAACCGACAAAAGGGGCAGCCTTTTAGGCTTATCATTACTAAGGGTGATGTTACATATATCAATATGAATGTGCTAGTCGACGACTTTGACTATTACTTAGACAACCAAGTTGACTATCATATGAATGCTACATTTACAGAGTACCGCACTTATAACAGTCAAACAGGAGGACTTGAAACATGATCAGAGTTGAAGCCATTATCGATGGCGGTCCTTATATTATTAGCGCCTTCTGTAGTAGCATTAAGCGAGAAGATGATATTAAGTCGCTAGGCGTCAAGTTATCGTTTGATTATTTGAATAACAAAGTCATTGACAAGAATACGGTATGGATCGACTTGTCGCTGGGGACATCAATTATGCTATATGATGACGATGAGCTACTTTTTCAAGGTACGATTCAGAAGGCTACAAGAGATGGCTTGGCTTCATATAAATATGAAGCTTATGACAACGCTTGGTATTTAAACAAGCAAGAGGCGAGAATTCAGTTCAACAATGTTGATGTCAAATCAGCGATTGAGACATTATGCAAACAAGAATATATTCCTTGCGAGGTTGCTTGTGACATACCAACAAAAGTGACTAAGATATATAATGGTGATACTATATCTAAAATTATAGATGACCTATTGAAGTTAGCAAGCAACGAACTTGGTAAGAAGTATCGCCGCGAATATAATCAAGGCAAGTTATATATTAATGCTTTCGATAATCTCAAAATGGTCTGGGACTCTGAACCGCTTGTTAGTGACTTTAGTCAAGAGTTTAACTGCGACAAGTTAGCAAACAAGATTGTCATCATGAGTGGCAAAGAAAAGTCTCAATCTGTTGTTGCAACAGCTGAGAATAAAGAGAGCCAAAAGAAATATGGCACATATGTTCACTATGAGAAAGTTGATGACAAGAAAAAGACTAAGGCTCAAGCTATCGCGGACAGTAAGCTCAAACAAATGGCTTGGCCAACTAAAGCAACCAAAGTAACATTGCTAGGCGACAACTATGTTAGGAGTGGTAGAATATTAAAGTTTAACCAGCCTAACATAAATCTAGTTGGTGAGTACTTGGTTACAAGCTGTCATCATTCATATGATATGGGCAACCATACTATGGACTGTGAACTAGTATTAAATGAGGAGGTTAACAATGTCTAGTTGGGACTATGAGCTTGCAAACCAGTTTAAAAGTAGAGATAACCCTAAAACAAAAATGGGGCCTATGCTTGGCAAAGTAGTGTCGACAAGTCCTGCTGTTGTAACAATTCAAGATGGCAAGTACACTATTAGTGGCGATCAATTATATGTCGCTTATCATTTGTTAGAGCGCAAAAGTACTTATAGCAGTATGCATCAATCTGGTAGTATAACAGTCGGCTGCCCTCATGGTGGTGGTTCTTATACTTCTACTAGTACTGGTGACATTGTACTTGATGAGGTATGGAAGCCAGGTGACTTAGTGCTTGTTATACCTTCTGAGACTGAACAGCAATTCTTTATTGTCGACGTTGTAAGACAATTAAAAGGTTGCAATAATCAAGCAATTTAGGGTTTACATTGTTGCAACAAAATGATATAATTAAATATGTTAGGAGGTGATACTTATTAAATCTATAAAGTTTGATTATAGCACTAACAATTTTATTGTTGACGAAGCGCTAACAGAAGTTGATCAGGTCAAGCAATGGGTTGAGCTGTTGATCAAAGTTGAAAAAGATAAATATAAAATTTATGATGACAACTTTGGTATGGACTTTTCAGACATTGTAGGTTATAGGTTGCCTAGAAGTGTACAAGTATCAGAGATCATTAGACGACTTAAGCGCACCATTTTAAATGGCTGCGACCATGTCGTTGACGTCAAAGACTTTACTTTTGATAAAGGCATTTTTACCTTTACACTAGTTACTGATTTAGGGGAGGAGGTTATACTACATGTATGACAATAAAAGTCTAGATGATATTCATAAGCTGATACTATCTAATATCGACAATGACTATCGTAAACGGCAGGGGTACCCTACATATGATTTGACTAGAGGCTTTGCTTTTGGTGTCAAAGATTGTTGGGACCTAGCTTATAATACTGCATTGAAGTTTGACGTTGAGAATCTGGTCGGCTCAGAATTAGATTTGTTTATTTCTGAAAGAACTGGCCTTGACCGAAAACGTGCAACCAAGTCCAAAGGCAAGATCACTATTGTCAATGGCAATGGTTCAATATTGAAAGGTGATTTATTTGCTACGGTTGATGGTATTCAATTTGTTGCAACAGAATCAAAAGAGGTTCATAGTGGTGACACAGTTGCGATCGAGTCTGTCATTGGCGGTCATAACATGAATGTAGGTATCAATGAAATAACTGAGATGCCAGTCACTTTGCAAGGTATTTATAAAGTGACAAATAATGCTCCTTTGACAGGTGGTTATGATACTGAAACTGATGCCGATTATAGAGAACGTTATTATATTAAGTTGAGAACACCAGTCAACGGTGTCAATGCCAATCAGTATGTTCTATGGGCTGAAAGTGTCGACGGTGTTGGTCGAGCTCGTTGCATACCTGTCTGGAATGGTATCAATACTGTTAAAGTTGTTTTGGTCGGTAATGACTTCAAACCGGCTAGCGACGACCTAGTCAACCGGGTTCAGGCCTATATTGACCCTAATAAAAATGGTGATGGTGCTGGTGTTGCAACGATCGGTGCTGTGACAACTGTGGTTAAAGCAACAACTAAAAATGTAGATATTGACATTTATGGTCTAAAGGTGTCCTCTAATCTTGAAACAACAAAAGAAGCAATTAAGGCTAATCTTGACCGATATGTTAAAACAAGTGCATTCAATAAAGATTATATTTCATTGGCAAAGATTGGTTTAGTTATTGCTGAAACAAAAAACGTTGATGATTATAAAGAGATTCGTTTGAATGGTTCTCATAATAGTTTACAGCTACAACAAGATGAGTGTGGCGTTTTGAATGAGGTAACATATCATGACTAGAGAGGAAATGATAAAGACGTTGCCGACACTATACCGTCAAGACAAATGGGTCAATGAAATTTATGATCTGTCACAGATCAACGAGGTTGATAAGTTAAGTCATACAAATTATAATAATATATTCTTAACCAAGCTTGATGAGTATGGCTGCACTTTATATGAGCGAGATCTAGCACTAGACAGCAAGGACACTCTAGACGATCGACGAAGTGCTATCATAACACAATGGCGAGCTAGCTATCGCTGCACTTTGCATCTGTTGCAAGATATTGTCAATCAATGGTTTGGTGACAAGTGCGAAGTTAGTTATGATGGCAATGCTACTGTGACCCATACCACTAAAGTTGGCACTAGATATGATCCTACAAGTTATTATTATCAAATGTTTTTGGAACACTATATGACGGTGTTCCCTGCACATTTTAATCTTGTATGGACCCATATGCATAATCGGTGGCTTGACTATTGTAAACCTCATAGCTGGGGCTATGCAAAAGAGGAGTACCTAAATTGGCGCCAGCCTTTGCCGCATAAGTGGTCAGATGAAAAGATGATCATACGTGGCAAATATTGGAGCTATAATCTAGAACGCACTTGGGACGATGTTTATGACAATACTATTTATTGGGAGGCATAATGGACTATACTAAAAATCTAAATTTGAGCAAGCCATCATATGACGATGATGTCGACGTTCAGGTACTAAACAACAATATGGACATTTTGGATGACAACCTAAAGCAAACAAATGACAAAATGAATGGCTATTTGCCACTGGCAGGCGGCACTATAAAAGGTAATATCAAGGTGCCATATGATATTGGTCTACTACTTGGTCAGGCTGATACTGATGGCTTTATCAATTTTAATACTACATCATTCAATAATGTAGTGTTGCCAACATTAAAGATGAAAACGGATCGATTTAGGTTTTATTGTCCTAGTGGAAAAGAGTTTGTTGTCGATGATACTGGGGCATGGTTCAATGGAGATTTACTCATTCGCGACTTATGGACCGAAAATGGCTGGCATTCTGGCTATACTAAATTAAGTACTAAAACAATGATCCAGTGGGGATATGTCAACCCTGCTGATAGCGCCGGCAACGTGCAGCATGTTACTTTTCAGTCACCATTTGCTAACCCTCAATATGCTGTAGTTGTTAGTAAAAGTAATGGCACTAGCGGCAAGCCGGCTGGCGGCAGCGGCGATTGGTGGTCAGCTACTTATAATTTTACCACTACCGGTTTTGACATTATATGCGATCAGAAGTCCTATGGTCATACCGTTTTCTGGATCGCGATTGGCAGAGGGGTGAACTAATATGTTAGGGACTAAAATGTATAAAAAAGTGTTCAGTGATATTGAATATAAAAATATGGCTGACTGGTGCAACGAGAATGACTGCACTATTGAAGATAAGGGCGACTATTATGAGGTGGTAAAAGTTGATGTTACTGAATTAGAAAATCAGTTCAAAAAAGAAAACCTACAGAATGAGATCAACACCATTAACATCAAATTGTCTGAATTAAGAGGCGTCAGTGAGTGTGCCATTTCTGTTGATGGTCAAAATGAGTATGATGTCTTTAAAGATGGCGTTCTCGTTGTTATGAATGAGACAGAATTTCAAAACTATTTTGATGAGTTAACAAATAAACGTTCTGATTTGTTGCAACAATATAAGGAGTTGAAATAATGGCGACCAAGACAACAAACTATAATTTGACAAAGCCAGACTTAACTGACTGGGCTGATATTCGAGTACTTAACACTAACATGGATATTATTGATAGTGCTATGAAAACTATTTCAGACTTAGCTGGTTCAGGCGGTGGTGGCGATACCCCGCCGATCGACTTGTCAGCTTATGCCCTTAAGTCTCAGCTTAATGGTTATTTGCCACTGACCGGCGGTGATCTAACTGGTATGATCACTATTAATGGTAAAGAAGTTGCCTTAAAGACTACCAATAAGACTGGTACCAAAAAAGGTGAAGAGCAATCTCATTGGAAGACATACTTGCCAGACGGTCGAGTAATGTTCAGGGTCAATGTCGGTAGTCAAAATGTTGTAACATTGCCGGTGACTATGGCAAACACTCAATATAGTGTCATTCAATGTGACGCCACCGTTCAGTTAAATGGGGTTGGTAATGTACCTGGTGATTATGAAGCCTATGTTTGTAGTCGAGGTATTAGCGACAAAACAACAACATCATTCAAAGTGTGGAGCGTTCGCAAAGTAGGGCAAGCAGAATATAAATCAGCTAATTGGAACGAACGCTATACAGGCAGCTGTGAGGCTATTATTATTGGCTGGGAGGCATAAGGCATGAAATGTTTTGATATTTCTGATTGGCAAGATTATTTTACAAGTGTCGATGATTTTAAAAAAGCAAAAGAACAAGGCTACGATGTTGTCATTGTTAAACTAGGCGAATCTTATAATGAGACTGAATGCTGTCGCACCCAAATTTTAAATGCCATTAGTGCAGGTTTAAAGGTTGGCATCTACTATTTCAGTCATGCGTATGACCTAGAAACGTGTGGCTATGAAGCAAACTGGGTGATCAGTAAATTGTCAGAAATTGGCTTGACGCCTTGGCATCTGCAAGCTGGTATTTGGTATGACTATGAAGATCATACTCGCCTAAGAAGTCATATCAATAATGGCAATCTAACCTATCAAGGTATCACAAATATTATGTGCGACTTTGTCAACCGTTTAAATAACGCAGGTTGGCCATTCGTAGGCATCTATAGCGGCTACTCTTTATTGTGGGACGAGACATATATGTATAGTCAAGTGCCTTGGGTACCTATCTGGTGTGCTCAATATAATAATACATGTGATTATCCAAATGTTTATATGTGGCAATATTCAGATCAAGGCGATGTCTGTGGTCACTCTATGGACGTCAGCGAAGTTTATAAAGCACCTTGGTTAGGCGAGGCACCAAAGAAAAAATGTGACTGCGGTTGTTCTTGCTGTTCTAAATAATATATGACCGATAGCTCCTCCTCTGTGAGGAGCTATTACTTTATGTAATATTAATTATGCTTTTTATATATTGTACAAACGTTGCAACATAGTGTATTATAATAAGTGTAAGGAGCATATAAATATTTAAGGAGGTAATAAAAATGTTCTGGAATTGGTTTATCGCTAGTATGTTTTTTGTAGGAGTTGTTACAACATTGGCCTTGATCACTGTGGCACTCGTTTATATTGGAGGTTAGTATGACTTTATTAGTTATTATCTTGATCATGGTATTAGGTTATTACTGTTTGAAAGGAGGAGTTTAATATGCTAGATGCTTTGATTTGGTTTAGTATGCCATTAGCGGCTTGGCTAATTGGTTTTATCATTCTTGACCATAAAACATTTTTGCGATTCTTTAAATAGGAGGTATATATCATGGATAAAAAAGCATTATTAATCGGTGCTGGCTGCTATCTAGTAATGGCAATTATTACAGCTTGTTTATATTATGTACATTAATAACTTGATATTATTTGTTGTGGTTATTATACTTTCTGCATATATGCTCATTGAATCATGCAGAAAATAGGGAGGTGATATTATCGAACTATATCCTCATCAAAAAGAAGTGTTGCAACAACTAAGAGATAAAAACAAAGTTGCACTATATTTGGATATGGGGCTTTGACTTGGTAAGACATTTGCTGGCTCAGTTAAAGCAGCGTCATTCGAGGATCCTATTTTAATTGTTTGTCCAAAACCACTAATATCTCAATGGCTACAACAATTTGAAGACAATCATCAAGAATTTGCTAGGTATGACTTGACAAAGAAAAAGCAGCTTGAACAATTTATAAATGATGATAATAAGCTACGAATTGGGGTTATTAATTACGAGAGTTGCTGGCGACGACCAGAACTGCAAAAAGTAAAAGGTGTTACCTTGATGCTAGACGAATCTCAAGCGATTGCAAATAACACCAGCAAGCAAACAAAAGGTATCATGAAACTTGATTATAAAAATGTGATCCTTTTATCTGGGACCCCGGCCTCAAATGCTAGATATGACAAGTTGTACACACAGCTTAAGCTGTTAGGTCTAGATATGAATAAGCGTTCATATGAAGACCGCTATTGTAACTTCTTTGAAATGGAAAAGGCTGGTATTAAATTCAGAGTATTGTCGAAGACAAGGCCATATAAAAATGTAGGCGAACTAAAACAGGTCATGAAAGAGCTGGGCTGCGCCTTTATGAAGACTGAAGAAGTTATCGATCTACCTCAACAGCGATTTATTGATGTTCCCGTCAAGAAGTCAAAATATTATAAGACGTTTGAAAAAGATGGTTATGTCGATTGTGGCGAGGTCGAATATATTTCAAATGGTCCCGCACAAGATATGTTATATTTGAGGCAACTTTGCAACTCATCTGATAAATTAGATATGCTGAAAACGCTGCTTGAAAGTACAAATGATAGGGTGATCATATTTTATAACTTCGATATTGAGTTAAAACTGTTGCAACAATTAGTATCAAAATTAAAACGGCCTATTAGTTATATCAATGGTCATGAAAAAAATCTAAATTGTTACAACGATTTTGAGGACAGTGTGACCCTCGTTCAATATCAATCAGGCTCGGCTGGTGTCAATTTACAAAAAGCGAACAAAATGATCTACTACTCGCCGCCGATCAAGAGTGATTTCTTTGAACAATCTAAAAAGAGAATTCATAGAATAGGCCAAGAGAGCAAATGCACCTACTGGAAGTTAGTAACATCAAACAGCATTGAACAGAAAATATATAATACTCTAGACTTGAAACGAGATTATACTGATGAACTATTTAGGGGGGACAATGATAAGAATTGACAATCTAGAAACATATGGCTTTAAGAGTGCTATGAGGGGCATGCGGAACCCGATGAACTCATGGCATTTGAATGATAGCACTAATGATAAGATTGGTGACAATGATCTAAAATTGTTGCAACAACTAACTAAAGCTGGGCCTGATCATAGAAAAGTACTTCGCCAAATGATGATAAGCTGCGATATTACTGCGCCACTCTATTGGTGGAAAGAGTTCGACACTTATAAAGTTGGTGTCACTTCTAACAGTCAAAGCACTATGCACAAGTTGTGTAGTCGGCCACTAACAATTCATGATTTTAGTTTTGAAGATATGAACGACAACGAATTCATCGTCAATGCGGTTCTTGATAATTTGAACACCAGGATCAGAGACTATAAAGAAGGCATTAAGCAAAATAAAAGTCTATGGAGAACTATTATCCAATTGTTGCCTTGTTCATATAATCAAACAAGAACAGTGACCATGAACTATGAAAATGTTATGAACATGTATCATCAACGACGTTATCATAAACTCAGTGAATGGCAGGAATTTTGTACATATATGTATGACAACCTAGCATACTTTAAATGTTTACAAGATGCGGCACCTGTGATATAATACATATATCGGAGGTGATACTATAGCAGGCGAAAAGAATTTTGAAGAGCGAATCAAGCGTTGGTTACAATCTAAGGGGATATATCCTCCTAATACACCAAAGCAAAAAATAAAAGCTAACCCAATTGGCTATTATGAAAAGCGCTTTGGTTCTCAGTTCTCAATCAATGGTTTACCTGATATGCATGTTTGCATACGTGGCAAGAGCATCGATCTTGAGCTGAAAGATGTTAGAGGACGACCAAGTGCCACTCAAATAAAAATCTTGTCAAACATAAATGACTGGGGCTGTGAAGGATATCTTGTCTACCCAAAAGATTGGCCGGCTATTGAGCAACGACTAGAGGAGGTAATTGATGAGACAAAAGATTCATGACATTGTACACCAATATGTCAAGCGAGATGGCATCGTCGATATGTTGCAATGGTATGACAATAATGGCTTTTATGAAGCATGGGCGTCAACAAGTTTTCATTGCAACTATAAAGGTGGCTTAGCTGAGCACACTTATAATGTTATAACAAATGCATTGAAGTTATCTGATGCTCTTGGAAGCAGCGTATCAAAAGAGAGTATTGTCTTATGTGCCTTGTTACATGATGCTGGCAAATGTAATTATTATGTGCCTAACTTGTTAAAGTCTGGCAAAACATCAGGATCAAAGCCTATGAAGATCGATCCTGAGCTTAGAATCAAAAATCATGCATTTAGGTCACTAATGATTGTATCTAAATTTTTAGAACTAACTGAAAGCGAACGAATTTGTATCTTATGTCATGATGGATTCTTTGAAAACTCTAACCGAGAGTATATGCTTAGTCTTGATGAATTACTTTATATAGTTCATAGTGCTGACTTATATGCAGCCCGGTTCATGGAACCAGTTAAAGACTATAAGCGAGGTGAAGCGATTGATCTATGAAAAATTGAATAGTATTCAACTAGAATTAAAAGCGCCTAAGAATAAGCGCAACAACTTCGGTGGCTATCAATATAGAGACTTAAGCGGCATCTTAGAAGCGGTGAAGCCACTACTTAAAAAATATAAGTGTGCTATTATGATCTCTGATGATGTTGTAACAAAAGAGGATCGAACTTATATTGAAGCTACTGCAACTATAGTTGACTGCGAAGACGGCACAATGTGCCAATGTAAAGGTTATGCAAGAGAACAGGATAGCAAGAAAGGTATGGACGAGGCTCAACTGACTGGTGCTTGTTCATCGTATGCCAGAAAATATGCTTGCAATGGTTTACTAGCTATTGACGACAGTCAAGACTTAGACGCTATGGATAACACCAAAGAAGAGGAAAAACCTAAACCTCGCCGAAGCCGTCGAACAAGCAGGATCACTAAAGAAGAATTAGAACAGGTTCCATTTTAATTAGGAGGTAAATATGAGCTTTAAAGATTTCAATATGAACATGGATGACTACAATAAACAATTATCTGATTTAGAAACTAACAAAGAAGAAACTAAAAAAGAATATAAAGACCCTACTGACGGTGAATATGAATGCGGCCTTGTCGGTCTAGAACTTGGCACTAATAAAGCTGGTGACAAGTTGATGCTTAAAGGTAGCTTTAAAATTCTAGATGGCGAATTTAAGAACCAACGTCTCTGGATCAATAAAGTATTGACTGGCACTAGAAATGATGCGGGCTGCGTCCGTGCTTGCACTGCTTTCTTAAATAGCTTTGGTGCGGCTCAAGTAGTTGAGTTCACTGGCGACTTTGATGACTTCGCTACTCAGATCGAACTTGTTTTCTGTGATGTCAAGAACTGCACTTTTGTTGTTGAGCAAAAGACTCAAAATGATTTCAAAAATCTCTACGTCAACGATGTGTATGATAATTAGTATATAGTTTACTTGGCCGAGTGGTTATGCTGCTCGGCCATTTTTATTATGCAAACTAAGCATTGTACATTTGCCGCCTGATATGGTATTATAATTATAGAGAATGAATCACATATTAAACGGAGGAAATGAAAAATGACTTGCAAACAACTAACTAACAAACTACAACAATTAAATGACGGCTTAAAAATCGAAGTTAAAAAGGTTACAACTTCCGGCCGTATCACAGGCAAACATACTAGTTACTGATTACATGTAAATGGTAGCAAGTTCTATATTGGTGCTTTTACTCTTAAACAATTAGTAAAAGATATGACTAAAGATGGTAGTGTGTTAACCTTGACTAGTCGTTATGGTAAATATGAACAAATTAAGGTTGTAGTTGCATAATAAGCGAGGTGATACAAAATGCAATGGCTTGATATTTTGATTCTAGTTTTGATGATGATTGTTGTAACAGTTGTCTCTTATTGGTGGTTGATTTTATTAGTAGTATTTTTAAGCTGCTTATAGGTGATAGATTATGATAGACAAAATTATATTATTTATGTTGATGAGTCTGCTGTTTGGTTTTTGGCTCATGACAATAATTTCAATAAGCAAATTTATAGGAGGTATGATCTAAAATGAATAAAGGAGATTGCTTGCTAATCAAGCCAAAAGACAAGTGGTTATGTGTGAAATATTATTCACATGATAATGAACATTTATATTATGTGCCAATGCCAATTGACATGCTGCATAAAAGGCACATCAAAAAGATGAAACTAGATATGAATAACATTAGAAATATTCATCAAGGTAAAAATGAAAAACCACTAAAAGGGGGTGAACCTATTGAACTTGACTAAGACACAAACATATGTGAGCGACTTTTTATATAATATTTATTTAGAAAGCGACAGTAAAGAGCTTGACCGCTGGCTAGCATATCTTGCTCGCGAGAATGGTGATGAACAACTTGCTAAAATGATTGGAGACACTGAATAATGATCTTTTTTGATACAGAAGTCTTTGCTTATGATTGGCTGCTAGTAGCATTCGACGGCAAGGAATTTATTTATATTGAAAATGATAGAAAACTGTTGCAACAGTTCTATGACAAACATAAAAGTGATTTATGGATCGGCTACAACTGCAAAGGTTATGATCAATATATTATTAAGGCGATCTTATTAGGCATCAACCCTAAAATTGTCAATGATTATATTATTAGATCTGGCAAACCTGGCTGGTCATTCACTAATAAGTTTAGATCTATAAAACTGAATATATATGATTGTATGGTGTTTAGTAAAAGCTTGAAGCAGCTTGAGTCTTATATGGGCGTCAACATTCATGAAACTGATGTAGATTTCAACTTGACTAGACCATTGACAAAAGAAGAGCGAGAGCTTAACCGAGCATATTGTCATGATGACGTTTATAGCACGGCTTTGGTGTTCCAGAATACTAAAGACAGCTTTGAGGCCCGTGTTGGCCTTTGCCAATTAGCTGGCGAACCATTATCAAGTATGGAAAAGACTCAAGCCCAGCTCGCTGCTAAAATTCTGAAGGCTAAGAAGCTGACGCCAAAGGAGTGGGATCAAGAATTTGATTTTGAATATGTTCAAGCTGTAAAAGACTATTCATATAAACATAAAGAGGTAATTGACTTTTTTGATAGCATTCGAGAGTCAAAAGATGCATCAGCAAGTTTAGATATAGACCTATATAGTACAGAACATACGTTCGCGTTAGGTGGTTTGCATGGTGCTATACCAAATTATATCTGGTCAGGTGATGGCGAGTCAAAAATGGTGCATGCTGATGTTGGTTCAATGTACCCTACAATAATGATCGAATGGGACCTATTGTCTAGAGCAATACCTGATCCTAAATTATATATTGAGATACGTGAACGACGACTCAAATATAAAAAGGAAGGTAATTCGTTGCAACAACCATTGAAGCTGGTTCTCAACTCTGCATATGGTATGTCTGGCGCTGGTAAGCGAGAACAAGATAATTCTTATAAAACTAGGTCTGATGTCTATGATCCTAGACGTATGCGCGAGGTATGTATCAATGGTCAATTGATGATCCTGCAGCTAATTGAGGACGTTTGCGAAACGTTACCAAGGACACGGCTTGTGCAGTCAAATACTGATGGCGTTGTCTTTAAAGTTAAAAATGAAGACTGGCCAAAATTTGATAAAATAGTTAAAGCTTGGGAACAAAGAACCAGAATGACAATGGAGTACGACTATACTACTGCGCTTTATCAAAGAGATGTTAACAATTATATTGCGATCTTTGATAATGGTAAAATCGAGCGCAAAGGCCGCGCTGTTAAGGAACCAAAGATTATTGATAATGATCTTCCAGTAGTAGCTGATGCTGTGGTCGAGTACTTTGTCAATAACGTTGATCCAGCTGAGTATATATCTAAAGAATCAGATATGATGCGATTTATGAAGACCTATAAATTGTCAGGTAAATATAGTCATGCTGTCTATAATGGAAAGGCCCTAAATGACAAAGTATATAGAGTATTTGCTTCGAAAGATAACAATGACGATATACTATATAAATGTAAGATAGACAAAAAACCTGAAAAATTTGCGGGTTGCCCCGATCACTGTAAAATAGTGAACATCAATATCCAGGGTATGAAAGCACCTGAATGGCTTGATCGTCAATGGTACATTGATGAAGCTTGGAAGAGGATAAACTCATTTAAAGGTTGCGAATAAAGCATTGTACATTTACCTCTATTTAGTGTATTATAATTATAGAAGGTATATTGAACGGAGGTAAATAAAAATGTTAAAGATGATGCTTAATGACAAAGTTATTTTTGAAGGTACATCAGCACAATGCTTTAGAGAAATGATCAAACGTAACTTAAGCTACATCAATGAAAACAAAGAATATTTTTATGTTAGCGAAGAAATTTTTGCCGATTTTGGTGACTTTTATACTGACATTTAAGGAGGTACTATGAAAGTAAAACTATTTAATAAAAATTGTATGCCAGAGCGTCAACATCAGTTTGACGCTGGCCTTGACCTAAAAGCGGCCGAGACTATTATCATCCAACCTGGCGAGACTTATAATATGGGCTTAGGTATTGGCATTGCTGTTCCTGAGAACCAAGTAGCATATGTTATTCCTCGCAGCTCAATTGGCGTCAAGACACCTCTTAGAATGAGCAATAGTATTGGCGTTATTGATGCCAAGTATACCGGCGAGATTCATGCTTGCTATACTAACATGAGCGACGACGCATATATTATTCATGAAGGTGATCGAATCGCTCAACTAGTAGTCCATGACATTCATTTGCCAGGCATTGAACTAGTTGACGAATTTGAAGAGACAGAACGTGGCGATAATGGTTTTGGTAGCACAGGAGGCTATGATGAAAATTAATCGAATTACATTCAATGCATTAAATATCCCAGTAGAAGCTATGGGCAACTGTTACAACAGAAAATGCTCTGAAACAGGTTTAGAGCGAGCGATCAAATCTGGTCATTTATCACTTCTTGAACATGCATTGGCAAGTGCTCATATTGAGGTGAGCCAAAAATTGTTGGCTCAGATCACTCGTCATCGTCATTTTAGTTTTACAGTTGAGTCAACAATTGGCAGCGATATGACTAACGTTGGCACTTATGATGGCTTCGACTACTGGCTAAACACCAAAATCAAAGAACAATGTGCAGCATATGTTGAGGCAATGAATAAAGGCTATTCAAAAGAACAATGCGGCTATTTGCTACCATTAGGTGCTAATGTTAGGTTGACAATGACTGGTGACCTAAGAACTTGGTTCGAATTCCTACAAAAACGATTATGCCGGCGAAACTCTAAGGAGTGCTTAGAACTAGCGCTTGCTTTATATAAAGAGTTTAACCAAGCTTATCCTAATATTTTTAATGCCGACATTATGAGAATGTGCGAAGGCTGCCGAGAAACCTCTTGCAGCTGGACAGAAAAAGGTCAACATGATCCGATCAGAAAGGTGCTATAATAATGACTTTCATTGCAACAATCGCAAATCAATTAAATAAGCCTACATCAGATATTTTAGATTTATGTAACAAATATCAAATTGAAGTCCATTATGACCAGGATGGTGAGTGGATCTATGATGACCAGGCCAAGCGACTATTAAGACAAGAATATGAAATGCCAACAAGATATAATTTCAGAGGTGTTCCTTGTCGCGACATTCAAGAAGCAATTTTAGGTGATAGTATACAAGCCGCCTGGATGTTCAATGTCCTTAAATATATTTATAGAGCTGGCTCAGTTGGTGATCTCGAAAAGGCAAAAACATATTTGCAATTCATTATCGATGATGCTAAAGAAAAGGGGTTGAGATACTGATGTTCCAAAAATCAAGCTTTATCAATACTGGTGGTGAGTATGCCTATGACTGTATGAACAGATATGACATGTTATTACGAGATGAAACAAGCGACGTGGCACTTAGATTGATCACTCAATATGGTTCTATAATTGTGACCGAGGACACACTTGTTGCAACAGGTAGAGGTCTATGGAAACGAGCTGACGAGTTATATATTGGTGATAGCTTAAAGCATTATATAATGGGCCATGCTGTTATAACAGGCGTTGAACAGATCAAAGAGCCGCAAAATATGTTTAAAGTAGTAGACTGTAAAACTGGCTACTTAGTTGTCGAGGGGCTTTACATTTCAGCTGACTGAGATGAGGTTTACAACATTATCTCAGTATGATATAATATTAATATAAAGGAGGTGATTATAAATGTGGGTTAAGATCAGAAATATTATTGTACCTTTGGTATTGAATGAAGCAACATTGAAAGCGTTCGCAACATTAGCCGGCTTGAATGATGAAAAATCTAAAATTGTTGCAACAGCGATTATGGATGTCAAATATTTTGTTGACACCAAAGACAAACGCTATGTAAATCAAGCAATTGATACTTTGCAACAACTCATCAAATAGTTGGAGGTGATCCTCTATCTCGCGTCAACCATGGTTAGTTGATATTATGAGGCAGTTTATTAGCTGCCTCTTATTTTTTGTTTACAACGTTGCAACATTGTGATATAATAATGATATAGGAGGAAGTGCAATGCATGAAAACTCTTTCAGTGTCATTTTAGGCATTATTGGCGGCTTCCTTTCATATTGTTTTGATGCCTCACCGATGTTCCATGCTTTATTGTGGGCAATAACACTCGATATATTTATTGGTGTCATGGCTAGCTTTATAAACATTAAATTGACATTCAATTCTAAACGAATGATGCGAGGCATTTGTAAAAAAATCGTCCTTTTGTCTTTGGTAGCATTCTCCCACCAATTAGACATGATGCTGCAAACTGACATTATATGCAGAACAGTTACTTGCTTTTTTATAGCAAATGAGGGCTTGAGCTGCTTAGAAAATGCTGGCAAATGTGGCTTGAAATTACCTAAAATTTTAGAGGACTCTTTGGAACAAGTGAAAGGTTTGAGCAATGATGGACACAAGAAAACTTAAGAACATTCTAGCCCTGATCGGCTACATTATGACAATTGTCTGTATATCAGCAACACCTCAAATGGTGCGGTGGTATATGAGCATGTATGTTATATATTTGGTGGCAATCTGGTTAGGCCATACCGAGGATCACGATTAGTGGTCCTCTTTTATTATGCCTAAATTACATGCACACATGACTTTTATATATTTTACTTTATATAGTATTTATGGTATTATAATTATAGAGAATGAATCAAGTAATTAAAAGGAGATTATAAAAATGATGACTTGCAAAACTTTAACAAACAAATTGAACGCAGTAAACAACACAAATGACATTGAGGTAGTAAAAGAACATGGTTACTACATCATCAAATGCGATGGTTATGAAAGCGAATTCTGCTACACTTTAAAAGAATTAGTTAAAGAAGTTGCAGCAAAAGAAACAATTAAAATGGTATATCGCAGCTGGACAATGCAAGGTATGAAAGTTATGACAATCAAAGGAGTATGCTAATATGTTTATAGAATATAATGCTAACCCTTTTAAAGCAAATATAGGTGACTGTATGATCAGGAGCATCTCGCTCGCTTTAGATATGAATTATATGGACGTTTTTGATGGCCTAATAAAAATAGTAGATGAACAAGGCTGGGAGCTAGATGAACTGCGAACCGGCATGCAGTTCTTGCTAGACCATGACTGGGAATATGTAGAACCGACCATCAAAATAACTGTCAGCAAATTGTCAAAAGAAATTAAATCGCCAATGGTCGCTATTTGTAAAGGCCATGCAACTTATCTTGATGGTCATGGTAACATTATTGACACCTGGAACCCTGGTCGGTATAAAGTAAAGTATGGCTTCATGAAACGCATAGATGAATGACAACAAAGCATTGTACTTTATATGCTGTTTGCGGTATTATAATTATAGAAAATATATTTGTTACAACAAAGGAGACAAACATTATGTATGAAATTATTTACAACAACGAAGTGATTGACACAGCTAAAGACACTTATGAAGCTTGCGAACTTGTTAAAGAATATCGTATGGCTTTTAAATCTGGCAACATTTGGTATAGACGAGGTAATAAATAATGTGGTACTTTATAACAGAAAATCAGCTTTGTGTCTATATGGCAAACAGCATTGAGGAGATCAATAGCTGGCTTGCTAGTCGTCAAAAGACTATTGTATCAATTACCAGTAATGTGTACCATGAATTTATTATCGAGGTGAAATAAAATGGAATTTATAAGAGACTGTTTATCAAGAGAAATGAGTTTAAGAGACGTTGCAACAAAATGGGGGATCACACTAGATGAAGTAATGGACAAATACCATCAAGAACGGACTAAGCTTACAGATGAACAAATTGAGGTGATCATGAATGAAGCATATTATCAACAAGTATGATTATTTGAGTGGCAAACTGTTGCAACAATATAGCTCAATTTCAGAAGCGGCTAAGGATAACAACCTAACCTATCCTACAATATATAAAATGTTGCAACAAAATATGATCAAATATCCACGTAATGACTATTATCTAGCATATAAACCTAAAAAACGCTGGGCAATAAAATGCTATGATAACGAAACTAGACTATTATTAGGCACCTATAGAAACATCAAGGAAGCAGCCAAAAAAACGAGTGTTGATTGGCAACAAATTGAGTGGCAAATTAGTCGCAACTTAGATTTCAATAAAAGAAGAATGGGCTGCACTGGCTTATGGTTTACTAGAGAGGTGATTGATAAATGATTGATTATATGAAACTGTTACAACAAACAAATAATATCTGGTTAAAATGTGATCATGAAAACATCAAATTTATTAGATATATTCTTGATGAACTGCAAAATCTTTGGTGCATCTATATCGATGATACTAGATATGCAGACGCTGCTTTTGAAGACGCATTCCATATATTATTGTTTGATGTCCAAGAATGTGAAGAAGTCAACGAATAGATGCAAACTAAGCATTGTACATTTGCCGCCTGATATGGTATTATAATTATAGAGAATGAATCACATATTAAACGGAGGAAATGAAAAATGATGATTAAAGTAACTTTTGAAAATGGTAAAACTGATATGTTCCCTATGACGGCAGGTGTCTTCGTTAATGCTAACAACGAACTTAAAAAAGCTTGTAACTTAGTTGCTGACGACGTTTATATGAGCAACAAAATCGTCAATGTAGAAAAGCTTAACTAAAAGAAACGAGGTACTCAAAATGAAAATGAACAAATTAGCAATGGCAATTATGTTAGGTATTGGCGTTATGGTTAGTGGTTGCGGCAACAGTGTTCAACAACCGACAGCAACTCAGCAACAAGATCAAATTAAATGGTTAGACAACACTAATTCTGATAAACCTGATTTAAGAGTTGGCGATAAAATTCGTTTTGACATCGATAAGACACAGGCTAAGCAACAGGCATGCACTATGATAAATGGTAGAAAAATGCTAAGCATGACCTATGCTGGCGATCATGGCGTGACTACTTATATGGCTGACATTACCGACATCGAAGCAGGTAAAGAAGCTGCATTAGTCGTAGATCAAATTATGATTAATGTCCAAGATGCTCAAAATTTAAAATTGGCTGGCTTATATACTGGCAAAAGTCACAAAGTCGTTGTCACAACAGTTATTGGCCATGCGAAAGGGATAAAATAATGATGATTAAAGTTTATAAGCAAAATGAATTTGTGAATATCTGTTCAGACTTGAAGGTTGCTGCTAAATTTATTGAAGATAATAACTATCAAATATATACTATTTATTGTGGCGGCAATGATATTATTGTGATCGAGGTGGTATAATGACGATTAATTGTATTCGTGAGCGAGTACTCATATTAAAAAAGCTATGGAACAGACATCATGATCCTAAAACTTGTAGCATTCTGTTGCAACAGTTAAATAATGATGTTTGTTTTTTCTTAGGTGAAAAACTACCAGATGACTTAGAAAAAGAAATTACTGAGCTAGAAAAAGAGGTTTATAACTATGATAACCAACAATGAAGATTTTGCTACATATTTAACAAATAAAGGGGTACCTTGCACATACTTGGTTAGTGCTCCGAAGGTCCATATTGATGATCTTGCTGTTCTGTTCACTAATAACTGTCATGCACTTAGCGTCTGTGGCAACAGATTTCAAAACAACAAAAAAGAAGACTTCGAGTGCGAAGCTGATCATTTGCTAAACTGGCTTGAACGTTGCAACAAAGTGATCATGATTTCAAATGTTATCAAACTAGGTACGCCTTATATGGCAGAAAACTTTGAAACGTTGCAACAGCGATATGACAAACTTGGCATCAAAAAGCAGGTCATTCATACCAAAAACATTGGTTCTTTGTTGGTGCCTCACCGTGTACAGCTACGATATAAAAACGTTCGACCTATTGACTTTGATTTTGTTGCAACAGATAACATTGACGATCCTCAACATATCTGGATCGACAAATGTGGTAACGTCAAGCGGCAACAAGTACATTATTTCAATGTCATCAATACTAGTGACGACACTGAAGAACGAAGAAAGCAACGATATTTGCCTGAATATAGTTTATTTTCTCAGCTTTACAAAAAATTATATCTATGATATAATTAATATGTGGATAAAGCAAAATTTAGAGGCTCTCAGCAATGGAAGAACAAGCGAGCCGAGATATTACTGAGAGACAATAATCAATGCAAAATCTGTGGCAACAGAGACAATTTACAAGTGCATCATATTTATAGTCTAGCCAATTATCCTGAAATGAAACTAGAAAATAGTAACCTAATAACACTATGCCCTGGTTGCCATCATGATGTGCACAATCAAGTTTATAGCTCGATATACTTGATCAACAAAATAAAATGAGACATAGTCAGCTAGGCTATGTCTTTTTTATATTTTACAAAGCGGCCTGCTTATGATATTATAATTATAGAAAGTGAATTACTTATGGAGGTACAAACAAATGACTAGAAGACAAACACTTGAAGATTTATTCCTTGCAGCTAGAAAATATTTGTTAAGCAAAAATGTTAGTGATGAGACTGCAACCGCTGTTGCGAGAACAATCTATATGAAATGTGTTTATAATGAAGAACTAACAATCGAAGAGATTCAGACAATAAGGAATACCTTCTTGAAAGGAGAAGAATAAAATGATAAGAGTCAGACAATATATAAAACTATATAAGAACAAGAAAATTAGAAATAGATGTTTTTTCAAATTATTGGAGGTGCTTTATATATGAAACGTATTTGTCCTAATTGTGGTAGAATAGTAGACAATGATCATGACTGCCCTAATAAGCCAAAGGACACCAGAAAAAAGCAGATCAGTACCGACAGCAGATGGCGAAAAATTAGACAAGAAGTCAGAGAACGGGACCTTTGTTGTCAACTATGTTTGCATGAAGGTGTTTATAGTCCTGGTCAAGAGGTTCACCATATCATACCAAGAGAGGCGGACGATGTAGACCAAATGGTTTTCAATGTTGACAATTGCATTTATTTATGTCGTGACTGTCATCATAGAGTGCATAATGAAGGCTGGAAAAAGTACATCAAATTATTTAGGGGGTTGATCAAATGAAATTCTATAGAGGATATATCAAACTAAAAGAAAACAAAGAACCTTATGACAATCGTCGCATGCATAGACATATGATCACAGGGTGGCCAACAGTTGGTGGCATCTTAAAATCAGAATATATGCTTGTTGATATTGATACATTCGAAGATTCAGATTTATTCATGCAACTAGTAGACAAATATGAGTGGAAATGTCATATTGTTGCAACAGATAGCGGAGTGCATGCTATATTTAAAAAACCAGATATTGTCATTGCCAGTGTTGTGGGACGCGAACTTATGTGCGGCCTAAGGGCTGACTTTAAGGTTGGTAGGCGAGACTATAAAAGCAGCGACTATGAGTGCATCATAAAACATGGTAAAGAAAGGGAATTGTTGCAACAATGTGATGACCCTCAAGTGTTACCTTGGCAACTAATGCCTTATACAAAGGAGATTGATCTCAAATCAATTGGCAAGGGCGACGGACGACATGGCATTCATAAGCAGCTGATTAATAGAGTATCGGCTTATTGCCAAGATGCATCTGAAATTTTAGATTTTGTCAAATGGGTGAATGACAACGTTTTTGCTGTCCCTCGGTCTAGTGTCAACTGGAAGGTGAAAGATGTTCAAGACTGGCTTGACGATATGAAGCATGAAGAGAATCAAAGTCTTGATGAATTGTTGCAACAGTATGATATAAAAGATTTGCGCAAGATAAAACAGTTTATTAGAGCTAACTATAACGTGAAGGAGGTATAAAATAGTGAACGATTTTGTTAAGTTTGCTTTTTATGGTGGTATACCGGAGGGCTTAGAAATGAGCGCCATCTATGAAAGCTATAGAGTATATTGTAAACTATTTGATATTGATGAGTTGACAAAGTTTGATTTCATTCAAGAATTTCAACAGTATTTATAAAATATATAGGTTAACCGATTCTGTTACAACGATATAGGAGGCAATGAATATGTTTGAAAATGCTACAAAAAAAGAGAAAAAGCAAATCGTTTTGTCATTGGCGATTGAAGAAAACGAGCTCAATATTATAACCGAGATTCAAAAGAAATATGGTCTTAAGCGATCAGAAGTCGCTAGAACATTGTTAAAAGAAGGTATTTCAAAGTATTTATTAGAAGAAAACCAAAAACAATAAAAGGAGGATAAAAATGGAACAGATGTATAGCTCATATCGCAATCCTAGATCCGGCGGCTTTATGCATTATAAAATGGCGAAAGATATAATTGATCGATTTGACTTTTGCACCATTAATGGCACCTTATATATTTGGTGGGAAGGTAAATATACGCCAGAGGTACAAGATAAAATAAATTTGATTGGCATTCAATTAGATCCTACTACAACAAAAACAAATAGGTTAGAAGTATATAATACTATAACTGGCTTTAAATCAACATTTAAAAAATTTGCGCAAGTTGACCCTTATAAGATAGCATTTATGAATGGGGTCCTTGACTTAAGAAGCTTAGATTTTTATACTGACGATATGCAGCGGTTTGCTGTCTGCAACAGAATACCATGGAATTATAATAGTGAGCCAGAGGATCAGCCTCAAGTTAGAGAGCAAATCAAAAAATGGGCTGATTATGACGAAAATATAGAAAAACTATTATACCAGTTAATTGGATATCCAATGTTAGTAAATTGTAATTTGCGTACAATGTTCTTGCTACATGGCTCTGCTCAAGGCGGTAAAACTAAATTTCTTGAATATATAGAGTATTTGTATGGGCCAGAAAATTATAGCACCTTTGATCTAGACGAAGTAAATCGCCGATTTAATAAGGCACAAATATGTGGTAAGCTGTTCAACTATTCAGATGATATTGATGCAGGCTATATTGAAAAGCCTAACTTCTTAAAGCGACTAATTTCAGGCATAACAACAATGCAAGTAGAAAATAAAGGCAAAGACGGCTATAAGTCACCGTTCTATGCTAAGCTGATTATGAGTATGAACGAGTTCCCTAAAATTAAAATTGATAGTGATGTCTCCGCTTGGCAGTCAAGATTTAATATTATCCACTTTAAACATAAATTTGAAAAGAACCCTAAGTATGACACTTGGGAACAAGAAAATTTGAAAACAGAAGCAGCGATCGAATGGCTGTTGCAACAGGCAGCTGTGGCTATTCATAAGGCGATTGAAGATGGTGATTTTTGTTACAACGATAATAGTCAGTTTGATAACTTCTTAAAAAATAATACACCGTTCATGCATGAGGCATTGTCTTTGTCTATTGAAGATTGGCAACAGCAAGGAGTAAAAGGCTGGTATGAAAACAATGTAAAAGACTATGGCTCTCAGATCTCATTTAAGACATTTATAGCTCAATTTAATAAACTTAGTAGTGATATTGAACTATACCGAACTTCTAGACAGCTAGCCCATAAGCGAATTACTGAATATAAAGCAAAAGAAAAAGATAGTTGCGCGCGCGCATTTTGAAAAGTGTGCGCAACAAAAAAAGGCCAACCGAGCTAGTAATTACTTGGCTCCAGGCCAACTTGCGCACATGCGCATACACTATACTACTTAAAATATAATAAGATATATTATATAATATATGGTTACAGGTTATGGTGAACAGAAAAAGTTAATACGCATGCGCGCAAGAGGACAAAAGTCTCACGAAAGCAGATGACAGCTGCGTTTATAAGCTCATTAAGTTGCGCACTGTCGAACATCTTGCGCGCGCGCAACTGAGAACATCAATTTGCTGCATTCTGGTGTTCTAAAATGTTATATTAAAAATGACTATAATATATTGTACAATCGATCTTGGCTATGATATTATAATTATAGAGATTGTGATAACATTTTAAGCGCATTATAGCAGTACTTACAATCTATATAGGTTTATGATTAAAATGCGATATAGGCACGATTTAATGAGTTTTAGGACTATTCTAGGAGGTATGATATATGACAATGATGTCTGTATTTATTCTAAATGTTTTAGCCGCTTTATTTAATTCAGTATTGAGTGTCTACATTACTAATAGCAAACAATATTATGAGCATGATAAGCTACTTGTTTATCTAGTATTTATTATTAGTTGTAGTGCTGTTGTAGTAGATATTATTTATTGTATCTTATACTAAGGAGGAACCCATGGCCAAAGAGGATATGATCAACATTCTGAATCAACATGGTATTGATGCGTTACATTCTGTTATTGAAGATGAACTAGCTAGAGCTTTTGACGCAGGATATGACCTTGACTATGAAGATAGCTACTAGGAGGTTGATAATTGTGTTAACAATTTAGATGCAAAATTATTGCCGTGATTAATGTGTCACGAACATAATTAGAATGCGATACAGGCATGATTTCGTTGATTATAGATATATTACAGGAGATATGATATATGAATTATATGTATATGCTTAATCTAATAAAGGTTGAACTAAATAAACAGACAGAGGAAATAAAGCAATATATTAGAGATGAATATGATAGAGGTTATCATGCTGGGTTTAGTGATGGTTATGATGAACATCGCGCTATTATTGAACAGGCTAATAAAGAGAAGCACCAAGAAGCAACTAATACTTATGATCCTTTAATGGACCGGGAATATAATATATAAGGAGGAATATTTATTATGGATTGGTATGGCGCTTTAGATAAAGATATAATCGAAGATATCAAGAAATATCAAGATGACTTGGATAAGCTATTGACTATTGTAAATCAATTAGCTAAAGATGAATATGATTTAGGTTATAAAGATGGCTATGACGCGGGCGAGCACATTGGCTGGTCTGATTGCTATGATCTGATGAGGGAGGATGACTAAGATACTGTATGTCGTATGTTATAGATAGCTAATAGCCTAGTTATATACAGTATACAGTATGTATATCGTCATAACAAGCTAACTCGACA
>JAFEHB010000140.1_pt1 | contig 37142 bp, 28 predicted proteins | sample 9267121 | NCBI WGS metagenome assembly JAFEHB01 (sample SAMN17103336, study PRJNA684904) | human gut metagenome | isolation source: diarrhea sample from child under the age of five | host: Homo sapiens | place: South Africa: Mafikeng, Mafikeng Provincial Hospital | collected 2019-09 | reverse complement strand
GCAAAGGCTTACGGCTTCGTTTCGGGGAGCAAAATCTTCACAGAGGGCGGCGGCGAAAATCGCGTTATTGCCGGCTCGCCGGCCGCGGACTTTGCTCCCCGCCGCCCGCAAAGGCATACGGCTTCGTTTCGGGGGAGCAAAATCTTCACACAAGGCGGCGGCGGAAATTGCTTTATTGCCAGCTCGTCGGCCGCCGACTTTGCTCCCCGCCGCCCGCAAAGGCTTATGGCTCCGTTTCGGGGAGCAAAATCTTCACAGAAGGCGGCGGCGGAAAACGCTTTATCGCCGGCTCGCCGGTCGCCGCCTTTGCTCCCCGCCGCCCGCAAAGGCTTACGGCTCCGTATCGGGGAGCAAAAAGTTCACACAAGGTGGCGGCGAAAATCGCGTTATTGCCGGCTCGCCGGCCGCCGACTTTGCTCCCCGCCGCCCGCAAAGGCTTACGGCTTCGTCCCGGGGAGCAAAATCTTCACAGAGGGCGGCGGCGGAAATCGCGTTATTGCCGGCTCGCCGGTCGCCGCCTTTGCTCCCCGCCGCTCGCAAAGGCTTACGGCTCCGTTTCGGGGAGCAAAAAGTTCACACAGGGCGGCGGCGGAAATCGTCCTATTGCCGGCTCGCCGGCCGCGGACTTTGCTCCCCGCCGCCCGCAAAGGCTTACGGCTTCGTTTCGGGGAGCAAAATCTTCACAGAGGGCGGCGGCGGAAAACGTTTTATCGCCGGCGTGGCGGCCGCCGACTTTGCTCCCCGCCGCCCGCAAAGGCTTACGGCTCCGTTTCGGGGAGCAAAAAGTTCACACAAGGCGGCGGCGGAAAACGCTTTATCGCCGGCGAGAATCCCATTCCGGCACCGGTAAGCGCGGCGGCAGAAGAAAATGAAAAAGGGTATTGACATAGTATGAATATATGATAATATACTCATATGAACAAACGATAATATGTATGAAAGGAGCGAAGACATGACGAAACGAAAATATCAGGAAGAGAAGGGAGCCCGAATCGGAGGCATCAATGAGGATGAGTTGATGGATTTGGCGGATTTGTTCAAGATGTTTGCGGATTCCACACGAATTAAGATTCTGGTCGACCTGTCTCAGGGAGAGAAGAGCGTGTCGGAAATCTGCGAAGATCTGGAAATGAATCAATCGGCGGTCTCTCATCAACTGAAAATCCTTCGAAATGCCAAGCTTCTTTGCGCTCGCCGGGAGGGGAAGTCCATGATTTATTCTCTGGCGGACGACCACGTAAGTACGATTATCGCAATGGGCAAAGATCACATCGAAGAGTAACGAGGAGGTTATCATGAAGAAGAAATTTAAGTTGGATGAAGTGGATTGTGCAAACTGCGCGGCAAAGATGGAGGATGCCATCCGCAAAATTGACGGTGTTAAAGAGGTATCGGTCAATTTCATGACCCAGAAGATGACGCTGGAAGCGGAGGATGAATCCTTTGAAGCGATTTTGGACGAAGCCTGCAAGGTGATTGCCAAAGTCGAGCCGGACTGTGAGGTTATTCGGTAGTTTGTTTTATAGAAGATTATTCTGAGGATGAGGGTATGAGCAAGAAATTAAGAAAACAACTGAAACAGATTCTGATTGGCTTATCCATCTTTGCGGTTTTGATGGTGGTGGAGCACACCTGCGGTTTTCCGGGGGTTTTGGGAACCCGGTGGGGCGAGTTGGTGCTGTACTTAATTCCGTATCTGATTGCCGGCCGGGACGTGGTAAAAAAATGTTTTCTCGGCATAAAGAACCGGCAGCTGCTGGACGAATGCTTTCTCATGACCCTGGCGACGGTGGGCGCTTTTGTGACCGGCGAGAACAGCGAGGCGGTTGCGGTGATGCTGTTCTACCAGGTGGGTGAATGGTTCCAGAGCTACGCGGTGGGGAAATCCAGAAAATCCATTACGGAGCTGATGGACATCGCCCCGGATTTTGCCAATGTGGAGAGAGCCGATGGGTCCATCGAGGAAGTGGATCCGGAGGAAGTGCAGATTGGGGACACCCTGGTGATTCGTGCCGGGGAGAAGATTCCGGTGGACGGCACGGTGTTGGAGGGTCAGAGCATGGTGAACACATCGGCTCTTACCGGAGAATCGGTGCCGCGTTCGGCGGTTCCGGGAGATCAGATTATTTCCGGATGCATTAACGGGGAAGGGCTCCTGAAGATTCGGGCGGAGAAAAAGTACGAGGATTCAACCGTGGCTCAGATTCTGGAGCTGGTGGAAAACGCGTCCTCCAAGAAGTCGAAGACGGAGAATTTCATCACCCGGTTCGCTCGGTACTACACGCCAATCGTGGTGGCCGGTGCGGTGATACTGGCCCTCATTCCGCCTATTTTTACGGGCAACTGGATGAATTGGATGATGCGTGCCTGCACCTTCCTGGTAATCTCCTGCCCGTGCGCTTTGGTCATTTCCGTGCCCCTGTCTTTCTTCGGCGGTATCGGAGCGGCGTCGAACATCGGAGTGCTGGTAAAGGGCTCCAACTATTTAGAACAGATGGCGCATTTGGACACGGTGGTTTCGGACAAAACCGGCACACTGACGGAAGGCGTTTTTCACGTGACTCGAGTGGTTCCGGCGGAAGGTGTTTCGGAAGAAGCGGTACTTCGGAACGCCGCCATCGTGGAAAGCCTGTCCACCCATCCCATCGCCAAATCCATTCAGGCAGCGTACACCGAGGTTTTGGAGCCGGGGTTGGCACGGGATGCGCGGAATATCTCCGGTCAGGGCCTCATTGCGAAAGTGGGTGATTCCACGGTCTGCGTGGGAAATAAACGGCTGATGGAGGAGAACGGAATCGACTACCGAGAGATTCAGGACGGAGAGTCCACCGTCGTCTACGTGGCGGCGGACGGCAAATTCCAAGGTGCCATTCTCATCTCCGACGAGATTAAGGATAGTGCGGTAAAAGCAATTCGCGAAATGAAGCAGGAGGGAGTCCGGCACGTCGTGATGCTCACCGGAGACCGGAAGGGAATTGCGGAAGCGGTTGCCGAAAAACTGTCCGTGGATGAATTCCGGGCGGAGCTTCTGCCGGCGGGCAAGGTGCAGGCAGTGGAAGAACTGTTGGCGCGGATGTCCAGCGACAAGAAAGACGGCGGTAACGGCAAGAAGAAGCTGGCATTTATCGGGGACGGAATCAACGATGCACCGGTGCTTTCCCGGGCGGATGTGGGAATTGCCATGGGCTCCATGGGTTCCGATGCGGCCATTGAAGCTGCGGACGTGGTCATCATGGATGACGATATCGGCAAAATCCCGCGCACCATTCGAATTGCCCGGCAGACGGTGGGCATCGCCTACCAGAACATTGCCTTCGCGCTGTTTATCAAGATTCTCTTCTTGATTCTGGGTGCTTTGGGCATTATCGGAATGTGGTGGGCCGTGTTCGCCGACGTGGGCGTCGCTGTAATTTGCATTTTGAATTCCATGCGGATGTTGAAGCGAAAAGGGTTATAAATAAAGAAATATGGCGGCGGTGCCAAAGCGGTGAGAACCGGCTTTGGCACCGCTTCTTTTTGTGTGAAACGTTTGTTTCGCGAACACATCATCAAAGCTTTAAGAATTCTTAAGAAATCTTAAGAATTGAAAATCCCTATCTTAATAGAATCTTAATACAAGCGTGATATAATAGTCCATATACTGAAAATGAAAGGTAAATACTATGGCATATAATGTTAATTCCTATTTTATCTTCCTGCCGACGGTGGCACTCCTGTACCAACTGGTGAAGAAGGAGCGGCGCTGGTGGGTGCTGCTGGGGGCCAGCGTGGTATTTTTTTGGCTGATCAGCCGGCAGCTTATCCTTTGGGCGGTGGTGACCGCCGGGATTACCTACAGCATTGCGGGGTGGATTGACCGCACACAGGTTCAGATTAAAGCCATTGACCGTTCGGAGAAGGAACGGCGAAACGCCCTGAAGGAGAAATCCCGGAAGATTCTGCAGATAGGACTGCTGGGGACCGTGGGCATCCTGGTGGCACTGAAATATACTGCTTTTACCGTGGAGACGACAATGCAGGTGGTTCGACATTTTGGCGGGAACGGAAATTTCAGCGTGGGGCGGATTCTGGTTCCCATCGGGATTTCGTTCTACACCTTGCAGGCGGTGAGCTATCTGCTGGACGTGTACTGGAAGCGGGAGAAGGCGGAATCCAATTTCTTCAAGCTGTTCCTGTTCCTGATCTTCTTCCCGACGGTGATGGAAGGTCCGATTCTTCAGTGGAGCGACACGAAGGACACGCTGTATAGCGGCGAACCGATTCAGGGAGAGAACCTGGGGCTGGGATGCTTCCGGATTATTTGGGGACTTTTTAAAAGAATGATCGTCTCGGACCGACTGAACACGGCGGTGCTGATGCTGTATCGGCCGGAGGCGCACTACAGCGGTTTCATGATTGTGCTGACGGCGGTGGTTACCACCATTCAGCTGTATCTGGAATTCTCCGGTACCATCGATATCGTCATCGGATCGGCGCGGATTTTCGGGGTGAAGCTGCCCGAGAATTTCCGCCAGCCCTTCAAAGCCAAGAGCGCCGCGGAGTTCTGGCGGAGATGGCACATCACCTTGGGACGCTGGTTCAAAAATTATATTTTCTATCCGGTCACCACTTCTTCGGCGGTGAAGAAATGGGGAAAGTACGGACGGAAACATTGCGGAAAATACATCACCATGGTGGTCACCAGCGCGATGGCGCTGTTTCCGGTGTGGATGCTGAACGGACTTTGGCACGGACCGAAGTGGCCGTACATCCTGTATGGAGTGTACTATTTCATCATTCTGCTGGCGGAAGTGGCATTGGAACCGCTGGGCGAGAAAATGCGGCGGCTGATTCACGTGTCCGATGACAACCCGATTATTCAGAAGTGGCATATGGTTCGCACCTGGGTGATCATCGTCATGGGCGAGATGCTGTTCCGGGCGGAATCCTTTGGGCAGTTTCTGTCCATGTGCCGCAATATGTTCCGGGGATCGTTCATCAGCGACAACCTGGCCACCTCCATGCTGAGCCTGAAACTGGATTCGGGGGACTGGTTCGTGGTCATTGTGGGAACCGTTCTGGTGTTCATCGTGGACGACCTGCTGGAAAAGAAGCCGGATCTCTTCGAGCGTTTTCCGAAGATTCCCACCTTCTGGCGGTGGAGCGTGTATTACGGATTGATTGTTTTTATTATCGTATTCGGAGCCTACGGGGCGGGATACCAGACCGTGGATCTGATCTATGCGGGATTCTAGAAAGGAGGAGGAACCTATGAAAAAACAAAAGCATATGCTGAGAACATGTCTGTTCCTGGTGATTCTGTTTCTCCTGATTTTCCTCCCGGGTTTGGTGTTGACCCCAAAGGTGGTCATGAAATATCACCTGGGCGCCGGCAGAAATGCGGTGTATTCCCGCATTGCCAACGAACCGAAGAATACCATCGATGTGCTGGTGATGGGAGACAGCGAGAGCTACACCAGCATTTCCCCCATGAAGATTTGGAACGAAACCGGATACACGGTCTACGCGGCAGGACAGCCGGGGGCCAATCTGGCGGATACCCGGAACGTGCTGAAGACTGCGTTGGAATCCCAGAAGCCGAAGGTCATCCTGCTGGAAACCCACAGTTTGTTCCGAAACCGGAAGAGCCAAGCCTTCCGGAAGCAGTCGGCCCTGGCGGAAAAATTATACAATGCCTTTCCGGTGCTGCGTTACCACAACAGCTGGAAACAGGTATTTCCCCAGAAGATGCACGCCACCTATAAGGGGTTCGGCATCAGCAGCAAGGTTCGGCCGTACACGGGACCGGCGGATTACATGAATCCACCGGAGGGCGCACCGACGGTCAATCCGAAGGACAAGGATAAGGTTCAGAATATCATCAGCAGGGCCAATCGCCGGGATTTTGACGCAATTCGGAAGACCTGTGAGAAGCACGGAATCCAGCTGATTCTCTATTCCGCACCGTCCCCGAAGAACTACAACATTGAGCGGTGCAACGCCCTGGCAAAGCTGGCGAAGAAAACTAATGTTCCGTATGTGGATTTGAATCGTCGGGTAGAAGAACTTCAGATCGATTGGGCAACGGATACCAGGGACCGGGGAGATCATTTGAACATCTCCGGCGCCATCAAAACCACCGGTTACCTTCGGGACTATCTGGTTCAGAACTGCAACCTGGAGGATCGCCGGAACGACCCCCTAATTTCCGCCAAGTGGAATCGGATATACGGCAACTATGAGATTGCCGAGAAGAAAAAGATGAAGAAAATCAACGGGGATGATACCATGAATTCTTTGGAGAATCTGCTGGCGGAAGGCGGAACGAAAAAAGAGGTTCAAGATTAAGATAAGGAAAAAGATATGAAGAGAAATATTGATAATGCGAGTAAAACCATTTTGGACATCTTTGAGAATACCGCAGTGATTCACGGAAAGCGTTTGGCGGCGAAGGATCCGGTTCGGGAGCTCACCTACGGCGAGCTGTTTGAACAGGCCCAGCGCATGGCGGCGGAAGTGGGAGAGGTTCTGTATCCGGAAGAGGATGCGGAGGTGGAGACCGGTTTTCCCATTGCCATTCTGGCGGAGAAGAGCTGCAGTGAACTGGCGGCGGTCCTGGCTTCCATCTATGCGGGGAGCTTCTACGTTTGCATCAACCCGGAGCAGACGGAGAGTCGTATTTCTTCCATTTTAAACGTTCTGGAGCCTCGTCTGGTCATTGTGGAGGACAAACAGACGGAAAAACTCTCCCGGGCGGGTTACGAAGGAAAAACCCTGTCCCTGGATGCCTTGGTTGAAAAGGCGAAAGCAGGAAAAACGTCGGAAGCGGCCATGATGAAGCTGATGAAGATTCGCCGGGAAATTCGGAGCACCGATCCGTTGTACGGTATTTTTACCTCCGGGTCCACGGGAACGCCGAAATGCGTGCTGGTGGAACAGCAGTCCGTGATGGACTTTATCCGGCATTTTGTGGAGATTTTCGAATTCACGGAAGAGGATGTCATCGGAAACCAGGCGCCCTTTGACTTTGATGTATCGGTAAAAGACATCTATTCCGCTTGGATGACCGGGGCCTCTTTGCTCCTCATTCCGCGGGAATACTTCTCCACGCCGCCGCGGCTGCTGGATTACATCTGCGACAATCACGTAACCAATCTGACCTGGGCGGTATCGGCGCTGTGCATCATTTCCGGCCTGAAGGGATTCGGGTACCGGGTGCCGACGGAACTGAAGCGGGTGATGTTCTCCGGTGAGGTGATGCCGATCAAGCAGCTCACCATCTGGCAGGAAAATCTGCCGGAGACGAAGTTCGTGAATCTATACGGGCCGTCGGAAATCACCTGCAACTGCACCTATTTCCCGATTGAGCGCCGGTACGGGAAGGAAGAAAAGCTGCCTTTGGGAAAGGTGTTCCCGGGACGGAGCGTGGTGCTCTTGGACGAAGAGGACCGTCCGGTGAAGGCGGCCGGGTTGCCCGGAGAAATCTGCGTGATGGGAGAATCCCTGGCGCGGGAATACTATCACAATCCGGAGCAGACGGCAAAGCATTTTGTCCGGTATACGGATAACGATGGAACCACCCGACGGATGTACCGCACCGGGGACCTGGCGGTACTGGATGAAAACGGAGAGATGGTTTTTGCCGGACGAAAGGATTTCCAGATCAAGCATATGGGGCATCGAATTGAGCTGGAGGAAATCGAGCTTCAGATGAATGCGTTGGAAGGGGTGCGCCAGAGCTGCTGTTCCTACGATGCCAAAAGAAGCCGGCTTTCCGCCTATTACACCGGCGATGCGGCCGCTTTGGAGGTGCACCGGCAGCTGAAGGAAAAGCTGCCGGCCTACATGGTTCCGTGGAAATTCCATCATGTCAAGGAATTCCGCCTGAACAAAAACGGAAAAATAGACCGAAAGGTGCTGACAGAACTGGAGGAAACAGAATGATGCTTTCAGATAGAATAATTCGGGAGGCGGCGGAGCGTTATTCCACCCCTCTGTATATTTTCGACACGGATGCCCTGTTAGAGCGGTTTCAATATTTTAAAAAACACCTGGGGACGGACATCGGTTTGACCTACTGCATGAAAACCAATCCGTTTCTCACCGCGGCATCCCTTCCGGAAACCCAGCGAATTGAAGTATGCTCCGACGGGGAGTTTCGGGTGTGCCGAAGCCTGGAAATTCCCCCGGAAAAGCTCTTGATTTCCGGGGTGCTGAAACGGGAAGAAGATCTGGAAGAAATTCTGGATTACTGCGGCGACCGGTCGCTGTACACCGCGGAGTCCCCGAGTCAGCTGGAATTGCTGAACCGAATGGGAATCGAAGGAAATCTGGTGTTGAACGTTCTCCCGAGGCTCACAAACGGCAGCCAATTCGGAATGGATGAGGAGACCGTACTTTCCTTAATCCAAAGAAGAGCGGAATACAAGGGCGTGGAATTCCACGGAATTCATTTCTTCTCCGGCACCCAGAAACACCGCCTGGCAAAGCATCGGAAGGAACTGAAGAAGCTGGATGAATTCTTCCGAAGACTGGAAGAGGAAGCGAATTTCCATGTGCCTATGCTGGAGTACGGAACCGGTTTCGGTGTGCCGTATTTCGAAGGGCAGGAAGAAGATGTGACATCGCCGGAGCAGCTTTCGGAATTTCGTGATATAATAACACAGATGAGCTGGAAAGGGGCGGTGACCCTGGAGATGGGGCGCGCGTTGGCGTACGATACCGGTTATTACATTACCAAGGTGTGCGACGTGAAGACCAATTCCGGGAAGAATTATGCCATCACCGATGGCGGAATTCATCAGCTCCACTACGACGGGCAGATTCGAGGCATGTACGTGCCGGAGGTAAAAATACTTTCGGGCAAGCCGGAGGCGGCCGAATGTGCCGAGAAGGTGCACTATTCCATCTGCGGATCCCTGTGCACCACCAACGATATCCTAATTGGAGACTATGCCTGCCGGCCGCTTCTGGAAGGCGACCTGATTGTTTTTACCCGAACCGGTGCCTATTCGGTGTACGAGGGCATGAGCCTGTTCTTAACCCACGAGCTGCCGGGCGTGGTGCTCTACAGCGAGAAAGAAGGTTTAGCAGAGGTGCGGAAGCAAATGCAGACCCACCCGCTGAACACCCCGATGCGAAGCAATTAATTTAACGAATGACGCGTTACGCGAGAAAGAAGGAATACGATGAACGAATTACTGGAAATTTTGAATGAAATCGACGATACCATTGATTATGAAACGGAAACCGGCCTGATTGACGACCATCTGCTGGATTCTTTTGCGATTATCTCCCTGGTGAGCGAGCTGGAGGATGCCTTCGACATCTCCATCGATGCGGCGGAGATGACGCCGGAGAATTTCAACTCTGCGGCCAATCTGTGGAAGATGGTGGAAAGACTGCAAGAGGACGCATAAAGAATGGCTTACAGAATACTGGTTGCCGAGGACGATGGGGACATCGTTCAGGTGCTGAAGCTGTATTTGAATAATGAGGGATATGAGGTTCTCCACGCTCCCAATGGGGCGGAGGCGCTGGAAATCATGGAGCAGCAGCCGGCGGACCTTTGCATCTTCGATATCATGATGCCTCGAATGGATGGCTACGAGCTCATTCGGCGGGTGCGGGAGTTTTCGGCTGTCCCGATTATCGTTTTATCGGCGAAGCGAGAAGATGCGGACCGGATTGTGGGTCTGAACATCGGTGCTGACGATTATCTGGTAAAACCATTCAACCCTTTGGAGGTGGTGGCCCGGGTGCGTTCGGTGTTGCGGCGGTGCTACGAGTTCGATAAGAAGCCGGATCCTTCCCTCTCGACCAATGCCGGAGAAGGAGGAGACAGTCAATCGTTTCGGACCGAAGATGACATCCGGTTCGAAAACCTGCGGTTGGACCGAAACACTCGAAAGCTGTATGTGGATGAGGAAATGGTGTCCACCACCCCGGCGGAGTTCCGAATTCTGGAGCTCCTGATGAGCCATCCGGGAAGGGTGTACACCAAAATTCAGATATACGAATTTCTGAACGGAGAGTATTACGTCAATGATGAAAATACCATAACGGTGCACATTTCCAATTTGCGGAAGAAGATCGAAGCGAACAAACGGGAGCCTCGTTACATCCAGACGGTGCGGGGCATCGGTTATAAATTCTGCGAGGAACAGAAGGTCAGCGATGAAGAAACTGAAAAGTAAAGAGGGAAGCCTGTACATGGTTTTCATGAAGGGTTTTATCCTCCTGTTCCTGGTAATTGTGGGACTTGCGGGAATTCTCTACGGGGTGAACTATTTTCTGCCCCGGCGAGTAGTGGTGATGCCGAAAGCCTATGATATTGCGGATTATACCAATATCCTGGAAGAGGAAAAGTACGACCGAGTTCCGGTGACCAAGACCTTCGGCAAGACCGGATACCTGGAGATCCTGGATGAGAATGCCAAAGTTATCTATGACAGCCGCGGAAAAACCAAGAAAAAATACCAAAAGGATTCCCTGCGCTACATTTCCGAAATCTATCCGGATGTATATTACGGCGTTCAGCGAATCGGTTCCGGGTATCAGCTGAAGAAGAGCGGATACCTGATTTTTCAGTACCGTTGGAATGAGGAATCCGAACAGTATCTGTCGGGAACCGCACTCCTGGACTCCAAGCGGAATGTGATCTACTCCAACATCAATCTGGGGAAAAAACAGCTTTCAAAGGATGAAATCCAATACTTGATTGAGAGTAATGACGGAGAGGATTTTTCCGGCAATATCCTTCAGAAATTTTCCTTTACCACGGTGGACGGAAAATCGCGAATCGCCCTGATTCATACGGAGAGCGTGGGCATGCAGCTGGGAAAAATCTATTCAAAAATCTTCATGGTCAGCCTCCTTATTTTCGTCCTGGCGGTCATCGTCACGATTCTGCTGATGGATCTGTACATTGTGAACAAGGTGCGCCGGCCGCTGACCGACCTGGAACATGCCATGGCGGGCTTCCAAGAAGGGGAGCGGAGCCGCATCGCAGGCTATTCCGGACCGAAAGAGGTGGCCACGGTGATTGACACGTTCAACCGGCTGGAAGAAAAGCTGGTTGAAGCGGAGAAAAAGCAGCAGGCGCTCCAGAATCAGAAACAGCAGATGATTAGCGGCATTTCTCACGATTTGAAGACACCGATTACGGTAATTCGAGGATATGTGGATGCCATTCGGGACGGCTTGGTGCCGCCGGAGGAGCAGGACCGTTACCTGGCGATTATTGAGGACCGGGCGAATACCATGGCAAACCTGATCGGCAGCCTGAGCGATTTCAGCACATTGGAGCATCCGGATTTCGCCTACACCATGGCGGAGGGAAATCTGGCGGAATACCTTCGGGAATACATCGCCGGCAGGTATCAGGAACTGAGTATTCAGGGCTATTCCATGGAGGCGGATATTCCGGAGGAGAACATCCGGACGCTTTTCGATCACCATCAGCTGAACCGGGTGTGGGAAAACATCATCAACAACTCGGTAAAATACACGCCGAAGGGGACCACTCTGTTCGTGCGCTTGATGAAATCCGCCGACGGCAAAAATATCATCATCTACATCGGCGACAACGGTCCGGGCATTCCGGAGGAGATGAAGTCGGTGCTGCTGGATCCATTCGTGGTGGCGGAGCCGTCCCGGAGCAACGGCCAGGGAACCGGCCTGGGACTGAGCGTGGCCCAACGAATCGTGGAAGCCCACGGGGGAGAAATCGTTATCCTGAACGACAAAGAGACCGCTCTTGCGGTAAAAGGATTTGCCGACGGCCGGGTGGAACACGGACTGTTCTACCGGATTGTGTTGCCGGTGAAGAAAGGGGATGGCTCCGCCGATGTGTAGGAGCTCCGACAAGCGGATGGGGCGTTGCCGAAATGCAGGGGCTCCGCCGGATAAAAGAAAGGAAGCAGAGAATGAGATATCCGGATATTGTAGAAGGAAAATTCATCGACCGGCCCAATCGCTTCGTGGCCCACGTGGAGATTCATGGACATCCGGAAACGGTGCACGTGAAAAACACCGGGCGCTGCCGGGAACTGCTCCTTCCGGGAAGCCGCGTCATCCTGAACCATTCGGACAATCCCAGCCGCAAAACCGCCTACGATCTGGTGGCGGTGTACAAGGAGTCCTTGGGCCTGGTGAACATCGACAGCCAGGCTCCCAATCAGGTGATGAAGGAGTGGCTTTCAGCACAAGGTTTCGATGTGATTCATCCGGAGTACACCTACGGAAACTCCAGAATGGACTTCTATATGGAACGGCTGGATGCACAAGAAATTTCGGAACGTTACCTTCTGGAGGTAAAGGGGTGCACTCTGGAAAAAGAAGGTATCGGCTATTTCCCGGATGCTCCGACTTTGCGGGGTGTAAAACATTTGCACGAATTGATAAAAGCAGCCGGAGAGGGGTACCATGCCATGTTGGCCTTTGTCATTTCCATGCCGAAAGTGACAAAGGTATTGCCCAACGTGGAAACCCATCCCGAATTCGGAGAGGCTCTGGCGGAAGCCAAGGCTGCCGGCGTTCAAATCCTGGAACTGCCGTGCAAGGTGACAGAAGACGGACTGGAAATCCGAAGCGATGCGCAGATTCGGTAGATGGAGAGAGTACGGGCATCTGCCTTGGGAATCTGAGCTCTGATATCCTAGCATGGGCGTCCGCCCGTCGATGGCTTAGTCCGGGCGTTCGCCTGTCGGTATCTGAGCTCCGCTGACGTGGGGAGGTCAGCTGCCCGTCGGAATTTTAGAAAACTTGGAAATTGGGAAATAATATTTAAAAAGCGTTGACAGATAACTTAAAAAGTGATATCATGTAATAGTTGTTGCGGAAGTGGCTCAGGGGTAGAGCATCGCCTTGCCAAGGCGAGGGTCGCGAGTTCGAATCTCGTCTTCCGCTCCATTTTTATTTTTTGGGAAATTTAGAAAGCAAAGCAAAGCAAGAGACTGTCCCCCTAATGTGCAAGGAGGGACAGTCTCTACTGATTGATAGGGGAGAAGAGGAAATGTCGGCGAGGTGCTGCGGGAGCAACACCTTTGCCGACATTTTTCGTTTTTTGGGGGATGTGGGAATTCCGGGAACCCGGGGCGGGTTCCCGGAATTGTCAGTGGAAAAGACTTCCCTGGCATCCGAAGGGGGCACGGTTAAAGCGGTAGTAAAGGGAACTTTACTCAGCAAAGCCGGCTATTATTATCGCCTGTATAATGCGGCAGATTATAGCGACGTAAGCGGAACTGCTTCTTTTAAGGATGCAAACACCGCGGAAGTGACCTTCAAGGTTCCGGCAAACACCACATCCTCAGAAGTGAAATATGCGCTTCAATACAGTACGAAACCCTATTTTGGATTTAAAGCGATTGGGGATAACACCGTCACCGTTGCGGCAGCAGGTGGTTCCGGCGAGACTCCGGCGCAGTCGATTACATCCTGGTCCGCCGATCAGACCTCTTTCGACAATAACGGCGGAAAGGTCACCGTATCGATTAAGGGTACCGGTCTGAAGTCCCTGGACAAGAGCGCGTTCGAAATTGAAAAGAAAGGTCAGTACGGATGGATGACACAGGAATACGATATCAAGCATTCCTACACCGCATCCGACGATCAGAATGCGACCATCGAATTCACACTTCCGAAAAACACCGGAAATGACGTAGCGACATACCGCATTGGACCGTCAAAGGCATACAAAGATAAGCTGAACTGCGACGCAATTCAGTTCACCGTTGCCGGAAAAGCTGATGAAGTGAAGAATCCGGAAATTACCAAAATGGAAAAGACCGACGGAGTAACGCCGGTAGACGGAAAGGGCGGCAGCGTAGAAATTGCCATTACCGGAACCAACCTGAAGAGCTTAACGGAAAAGGATTTTGCGGTTGTTGAAAAGGATACCGACAAAGACGCCGGCGTCGCTTTGACCTACACCGCAGCAGACGATTCCAGCGCGACGCTCCGTTTCACTTTGGGAGCCAACAACACAGAATCTGTGAAGAAGTACGTGGTAAAAGCGTTGAAGGGTGCGGCTGCAGATGCCGGCACCGTTGAAGTGTACCAGAATAAAAAGAAGAATGCCGCAACATTCAAGGTAGAAATCGACGATGTAGCAGCGTATAAGTTCTACAAGATGAATGAAGACGGCAGCACTTCCGATAAGCTGGATAAGGTTGAAGTCACCTTCAAGAACTTGTCTTCCGTGACGGTATCGGAAAACTGGAAAGACCTGATTTATTTTTATAACGGCTGGGATGACAGCGGCAATGTTGCCCTGACCAAAAAGCCGACCGTAGAAGGAAATACAATCATCATTGATGCGGACGGAATCGATAAGGCGCCGGGATGGATTATGTTCAAGGCGGGTGCCATCGAAAATCAGGATGGAGCCACACTCGCAAATTCCACGAAGATTTACATGAAATCCGGTGCAACCGTTACCAATATGAGCTACAACCGAATCACTTTCGGTTCGCAGGGCGGCGAAGTGGTTGCCACCGTTACCGGTAAGAATCTTACATCCAGCAATCCGGCACTCTCAGCGAAGGTGTTCATGAACAACGGGAAAGCTGCAGATAGCTTGAAGGCGGAGACCAAAGTGATTTCCGACGACAAAGCGGAGATTCGCGTACAGCTTCCGGAGAACACGACCAAGAAAGTACAGACCTATCGCATTATGCCGATTGTAAACGGAATGAACACCTATTCGGCATATATCAAGGGATATGATGTAGTCTCCGTCGTTCCGGAAGGCGAAGATCCGGATGACAACAAAGCCAGACTGGCCTCTGTTGAGCTCAGTGGCGGCAATGACACGAATGATGCGGTAGATGTGTACGACACCGAAATCAGAAGCACGGATTTCACCTTGAAGTTCGATGCCATCATCCGCGGAACCAACCTGAGCGCGAAGAAGACCGCAGTAAAGGTCGTAGATGAAAACGGTATCGAATGGCCGGTTGCTCCGGTAAAAGAATGCGGCGCGACCATCCGGTGGCAGCGTTCTTCCAGCTTTATGAAGGACAGAGATTCCAAGAATGAGCAGCGCATCGAGTTCCTGGCGCCGAGACTTCTGGGAACCACCCATACCTACACCATGTACTTCGCAGTAGATGGCGAGAACTACGACAATGATACAACGGCAAAGATTGTAATCCGAAACAACGGCGTATACGATGCCAGCCTGGGATTCTCTCTGGATGATCTGGGCGTTTTGAAGACCGGTAAAATCAAGTACGTAGATACCAAGGGCAACGAGATTGCTCCGGAAAAGGATTTCAAGGGCTACGGCGTTACCGAGCTGTACAAGATTGGTGCAGAGACAAAGAATATTGAGGGATACAAGTTCAGCAAGTGCAATGTAAACACCAACTGGTTTGTTCCGCCGACATTCGATGAAGAAAAGCAGGAATATGTATTTGAACACGGTCAGCATTTTGTAAGAGACCTGAAGGGCAACGACGTGGTGTTCACTTACGAAAAGATTGGCGACCAGAAGCCAGACGACCAGAAGCCGGCAGTAATGAAGGCGTCTCTTTCTACCTCAAGCTACACTTACACCGGAAAAACCCGTACCCCTTCCGTAAAGGTATCTGTAAACGGTAAGGTACTCGGAACCGGTGATTACACCGTGAAGTATGCTTCCGGCAGAAAGAATGTTGGCAAGTACAGCGTTAAAGTGACGTTGAAGAGTGGAGACAAAACAAGCAAAACCTTGTACTTCAAGATTTTGCCGAAGAAGACCTCTATCAAGAAGGTGACCAAGGCGAAGAAAGCGTTCACTGTAAAGTGGAAGAAGCAGACCAAGCAGGTCAGCGGATATCAGGTGCAGTACAGCACATCCAAGAAGTTCACCGCGAAGACGACAAAGGTGAAAACCATCAAGAGCTATAAGACCACAAGCAAAAAGGTTAAGAAGCTCAAGAAAAAGAAAACTTATTACACCAGAGTTCGTACTTATAAGACCGTAAAGGGTACTAAGTACTACTCCGGATGGTCCAAAGCAAAATCTGTAAAGACCAAATAAGTATTGAAAAAAAGAGACTGTCCGCTCCGTTCAGAGCTCGGACAGTCTCTTTTTAATCATTTCATTAATCGCATCGGCTATTTCACATGGAAAATCAGCTCATAGCCTCGGCCGCCGTTCAGATTGTTGTACGGCGTGCCGTCTCCGCGGTGATCCTTCGGATCTCCGTGAAGGTTCTGAAGGCCGCTGATCATCAGTTTCCCCATGCCCATCTTTCCGTTGGTGCGCACATAGGTGCCTCCCATGCCCCCTTGAAGGGTGATGAACTTCGGGCCGATAAGATCGATGCTGCCTTCCGCTTTCAGAGCCAGCGGATTGTTGGCATACGGCAGGATGTTCCCGTTCTCGTCCAGTGCCCGGAAGCGAACGGAAGCCACATCGTAGGTCTTGTCCTCCCGAAGCTCCGTTGCCGATACCCGGATTTCCAGGTCGTGCATCTTCATCGGAACGCGGGTAATGCTGGACACAACTCGGCCGTCCTTCACACCGTCAAAGCGGTACTCCGGAATCAGACCGGTATTTCCCAGAATGTACTTTTCGTAGAGACGGTTCAACGTGCTTTCGTCCACGCTTTCGGTCTTCTTTCCGCCGAAGAACCCTTTCTTCTCACGAACTTCCATAAAGCTGCCGGTGCAGGCTTTGTGATTCAGTTGATTTCGAATTTCCTTCCGCTGCTCCTCGGTAAAATCAGATTCCGCTTCTAAACAGTTTCCGACAAAATCATCGATTCGAACCGGCATTCCCTTGGTTACTTCATATTCTTGAATCGGTTCTCCGTTACGATACGTGCGGAGAACATCCGCATTGGTGTATGCGTACACATCCCCCAGGGAATGCATCGGATTCTCGCCAAAGGAGAGGGAAGAGGACAGCTCCAGTACCGGTACCTCGTCCCGGTAGATCTGATAGGCTGCGGCCGCCAGCTTCGGGTTCCGGAACATATCCATCACGCCGTGATAGCAGATGCGGTCTCCGCTGCCGTAATTCTGATGGGCATTGTAATCCGTCATGTTCCAGCCAAAACTGCCCAGAACATCCACGTGCTGCTCCACGTCGTGAAGGACGTTGGAATACAGCAGGGCCTGACCCAGTCGGCGCGCTTCATCGTCGCCGGATTTTGCCGGATAGGAAACACCGCCAAAGGCCGAAATCAGGTACGGCTTCTCCATGTCCGAAACGACGTCGGATTTCCGGCGGCAGGCAGCGCCATTCAGACCTGCGGCAAAATCGTTATAGGCATACACATCTTCTACCATGTGTTCTTTCGGTTTCCGGTGGACGCCGGTCGTCGCCCGATCCGGATCCAGCTTGCGTGCCAGCCCGGAGATTCGCCGATTGAAGTCGTCGTCTTCTTCCGATTCACCCACCCGAATGCTCCACAGGATGATGGAAGGGTGGTTCCGGTTCTGAAGAATCATCTCCTTCGTGTTCTGCAGTTCCTGATTTTTCCATTTGATATTGCCGATGTAGCGGGAGCCCGGGATTTCACAGATGACCAGTAGTCCCAACTCGTCACAGCGATTCAGGAAGGCCGGAGACTGCGGGTAATTTGCCGCCCGAACGGCGTTCACCCCCAGTTCGTTCTTCAGAATATTCGCATCCTCAATCTGCATGGAATCCGGCATGGCATAACCCACGTATGGGAAAGCCTGGGACCGGCAGAGCCCCCGAAGCTTGATTTTCTTTCCGTTCAGATAGAAGCCGTCTTTGCGGAATTCCGCTTCTCGGAATCCCACCCGGGTAATCACGGTGTCCACGACTTTCCCTTCTGCCAGCAGTTCCGTCCGAAGATCGTATAGAACCGGGTCATCCGGTTCCCAGCGCCGGATGCTTCCCATGGAGAAAGCCATGGTTCCTTTCGTGGCGGATACGTAGCCCACATCCGTATAGTCGTTATCGGATCCGTGCATGCGAATGCCCTGGCGAATCTGCACCGCCGGTTCCGGGTTGGCAACCTTCACCCGGCTGATGGCCTGCGCCCGGCCCTTTGGAAAATGGGTGCGCACATACACGTCCTGAATGTGCATCTTTTCCTTGACATCCAGGTACACGTCCCGATAGATGCCGCCGTAGGCCAGGAAATCCGAATGCTCTCCGAATGGCGGAATATTCAGGCTTTCCCGGGTGTCCAAAATGACACGGATGCGGTTGCTTTTACCGTATTCCACGTGGTCGGTGATATCAATGGTAAAAGCAGTATATCCGCAGCGATGTTCGTATACCGGCTCATCGTTGATGAACACCTCGGCGTTGTGCGCGGCACCTTCAAAGGTGAGAAGGAGGGTTTTGCCCTTCCACTCATCCAGGATGAACAGGGGACGCTCGTATTTGCAGCGCATCTGGCACTTGGATTCATTGAAATAGTGATAGGGAAATTCTTTGCAGGTGTGGGGAATTCGAACCGACACGGTGGCATCGGTTTCCGCATCCTCCGTGAATTTCCACTCGTTGTTGAGATATTTTCTATCGTTCATTACTACGCCTCTTTTCAAATAACAATATAGTTTATTTTAGCACAGACGAAGGTCGGATTCCATTACTTCTGGCGTCCGCCTCGGAGACGATCCGAAGGGTCGAATCCGGTGAGTTCCCGTACCACCTCCGATGCGATGATCAGTCCGGCGGCTGCCGGTACGAACGGGGTGGAACCGGGAAGGCTCCGGCGAGTGGTTTCCTCCTCATCCTCGTAGGGCGGAATCGGGGCCTCCGTGGAATAGACCACTTTCAGTTTTCGGATGCCATCCTTTCGGAGTTCCCGGCGAATGACCTTCGCCAGCGGATCCATCTGGGTTTTGTAAATATCCGTAACCACCAGCTTGGTGGGATCGAAACGGTTTCCGCATCCCATGGCGGAGATAATGGGTGTTCCCAGTTCACAGCAGCGGCGGATGATGTCCAGCTTGGCGGTCACCGTGTCGATGGCATCGATAACGTAATCGAAGGCGCTGAAATCGAAATGCTCTGCCTGTTCCGGCATGTAGAAGGTGCGGTGGGCGATCACTTGAATGTCCGGATTGATATCCCGAATTCGATTTGCCATGGCGGTGACTTTGACCTGCCCCACGGTGCTCCGGGTGGCGATAATCTGGCGATTCAGATTGGTCAAGGAAATATCGTCATTGTCGATGATTTCGATGGTGCCCACGCCGCTTCTGGCCAGTGCCTCCGCTACATAGCCGCCGACACCGCCCACGCCGAAAATGGCAACGTGCTTCTGCGCCAGGGTTTCCAATGCTTCCGGGCCCATCACCCGTGCCGTTCGTGAATTCTGATGTATCATTCCATTCCTCCTGATTTCAATCTTCTTAAATTTTACAAATTTTTTCCTCATCATGCAATGAGTCTTTACAGAATTCCATCAGAAATGCTAATATATAAGGTATTAAAAAAGGAGAATAAAAAAATGAGTGTATATATCGGATGCCATCTGTCCTCGGCAGGTGGTTTTGAAGAAATGGGAAAGCGGGCACTGGAGATCGAGGCGGATACCTTTGCTTTTTTTACGCGAAATCCTCGAGGGGGTAAAAGCAAAAAGGCAGATCCGGAGGATGCGGCAAGGCTTCGGGAAATCATGGCGCAGAACGGATTCGGAAAACTGGTGGCGCACGCACCCTATACCATGAATGCCTGTTCCAAGGACGAGCGGGTTCGGGAATTTGCCCGGATGTGCATGAAGGAGGATCTGGAGAAGATGGAGCTTCTCCCGGGTAATTATTATAACTTTCATCCCGGCAGCCATGTGGGACAGGGCGCAGAGAATGGAATTCGGATGATTTCCGACACCCTGAACGAAGTGCTTTGGGAGGAGCAGAAGACCACCGTACTTCTGGAGACCATGGCGGGAAAGGGCAGCGAGATCGGAAGCCGCTTTGAGGAATTGGCAGAAATTATTCGGCAAGTGAATCTGAGCAATCATGTGGGTGCTTGCCTGGACACCTGTCACGTAAACGACGGGGGATACGATATCGTGAACCATCTGGATGAGGTGCTGGAGGAATTCGACCGGTGCATCGGGCTGTCGAAGCTGAAAGCGCTTCACATCAACGACAGCATGAATCCGCTGGGGGCCCACAAAGACCGGCACGCCCGGATTGGAGAGGGAACCATCGGAAAAGAAGGAATGGTGAAGATTCTCTGTCATCCGGCACTGCAGGGGCTTCCGTGTATTTTGGAAACCCCGCAGAAGGATCTGCAGGGATATGGCGCGGAAATCCGAATGCTTCGGGAAGCCATTCGGGAAAGAGATTACGAAAAGGAGGAAAACCGTTAGATGAATTACTACGAACTTCAAATTGAAACCGCCGGACCCGGTGTGGAGCTGGTGGAAAACGAATTGACGGAACTGGGCATCGCCCAGTTCGTGGTGGACGATCCCAATCTGGACATACAGATGATGGATGAGGCCTGGGGTACCGAGTACGTGGACCGGGAGGAAATACTGGCACGGAAGGACCGCAGCGCCACGGTAACGGTTTATACCGAAACCTTAGAGGAAGCGGAGGCGATTCGTCGAAAACTTCAGGATTGGATGCCGGCGGTTCGGAACCGATTGGCTTCCGGCGTATACGGAGAGAATTTAAATGCGGACTCACTGGGAAGCGGCAAGATAAGGCTGACCCTTCGGGGAGATGAGGAATGGAAGGATAAGTGGAAGGCCTACTTCAAGCCCACAAAGATTACGGAGCACATCGTGGTCTGCCCGAGCTGGGAGGAATACGAGCCGGCATCGGACGAGGAAGTGGTGATTTCCATCGATCCGGGTATGGCCTTCGGAACGGGAACCCATGAAACCACCGCCCTTACCACATTGCTGATGGAGAAATACCTGAAGCCGGGTGAGAAGGTGCTGGATGTGGGCTGCGGAAGCGGCATCCTGTCCATCATCGCGGCGCGCCTGGGTGCGTCCCGGGTGCTGGGCATCGATATCGACGATGAAGCGGTCACCGCATCGGAAGAAAACGGCGAACGGAACGGCGTGATGGACACCGCGCGCTTCCAAATTGGCGATCTGACGGAAGGGGTGGATTTCCAAGCGGACGTGGTGGTGGCCAATCTGCTGACCCATCTGGTGCTTCGCCTCAGTCCGGATATTCCGAAGCACATGCTTCCGGGCGGCCGGTACGTTACCTCCGGCATTTTAGTGGAGCAAGAGGCGTCGGTTGTGCAAGCATTGGAAGAACTTGGTTTTACCGTACTGGAAACAGCGGAAAAAGGAGACTGGTGCTGCATCGCCGCCCGTCTGTAAATGAATTTCGTGTTGATAAAACAGTGCGGATGAAATATTATTGAATAAAAACTAGAGTAAAAGGAGATTAAATTATGCCTATTAAAGTACCGAACGATCTTCCGGCGATAGATACGCTGACAAAGGAAAACGTATTCGTGATGACGGATACCCGGGCGATGACCCAGGACGTCCGTCCGCTGCACATTCTGCTGCTGAACCTGATGCCGACAAAGATCGATACGGAGACACAGCTGGCGCGCCTGCTGGGAAATACTCCGCTGCAGATTGAGCTGGAGCTGCTGCAGACGGCGACCCACAAGGCTCACAACGTGTCCCAGGAGCATATGATTGCGTTCTATAAGACCTTTAGCGAAATACAGGACGAATACTTCGACGGGATGATCATCACCGGCGCACCGGTGGAAAAGATGGAATTCGAAGAAGTGGATTATTGGGAAGAGCTATGCGAGATTATGGAGTGGAGCAAAACCCACGTCCACAGCACGTTCCACATCTGCTGGGGTGCCCAGGCCGGATTGTACTACCATTACGGTATTCAGAAGCACATGCTGCCGAAGAAGCTGTCCGGCGTGTATCTGCATCATCTGGATCAGAAGCATGGCATGCTGTTCCGGGGCTTTGACGATGAATTCTATGTACCTCATTCTCGGAATACCACCGTGTACCGGGAGGACATCGAAGCGGTGCCGGAGCTGAAGGTGCTGGCATCTTCCGAAGAAGCGGGGGTCTTTTGCGTAAAATCCACGAACGACCGTCAGATCTTCGTAACCGGCCACTCGGAATACGACTGGAACACGCTGCTGAAGGAATACGTTCGGGATAAGAATGCGGGGCTGAATCCGGATGTACCGGACCACTACTTCCCGGATGATGACGATACCCGGACACCAATCGTCAAATGGCGTTCTTGCGCGAACCTGATTTATTCCAACTGGATCAACTACTTCGTATATCAGTCCACACCGTACGACATTCATATGATTGACAACGAGGATTTGGCACCGGTGCTGAAGAACAATTCGGATCTCACCGTGGCGAAATTCGGCGGAACTTCCCTGGCCGACACGGAGAAATTCCGTCAGGTGAAGACCATCGTCCAGGAGGATTCGGCGCGGAAATACATCGTGGCTTCCGCGGCCGGCCGCAGTGCGGAAAATACGATAAAAGTAACGGATCTGCTGATTGAGGCCGCGAAGAAGCCGGAGAAATTCGATGAGAATGTAAAGCTCATTTCAGACCGCTACTGCCGAATTGCCGAGGATTTGGATCTCGCAGTGGATATTTCCGCAAAAATCAATCGGATTCGCGAAGATTTCCGGAAAATCCGGGAGAGTGGCGGTAATCCGCTTCCGTACCTGGCGAGCCGCGGCGAGTACCTCTGTGCACAGCTGTTGGCGGAATATTTGGGATATGATTTCGTAGATGGAGAAGAGCTGATTCTCTTCCATAACGACGGCACCTTGAATCTGGAAGCCACTCGGAACCGGATTGCAGAAGTGCTGAAGGATCGGGAGCATGCGGTAATTCCGGGATTCTACGGTCGAACCGAGGACGGCAGAATTTACACCTTCTCTCGGGGCGGTTCGGACATTACCGGCTCTTTGGTGGCAGAGGCGGTAAAAGCGGATCTCTATGAGAACTGGACGGATGTGCCGGGAATGCTCATGGCCGACCCGAAGGTGGTAAAGAATCCGCTGAGCGTACCGGTCATCAATTACCGGGAGCTGCGGGAGCTTTCCCTGTGCGGTGCGGAAGTGCTGCATGAGGATGCGGTGGCACCGGCCAGAAGAAGGGGTATTCCGATCAATATCCGCTCCACATCGGAGCCGAAGAAGCCGGGCACTCTGATTGTAAAAAATGCAGATTTCTATCAGACGGTGCTGGATGTCTCCGGAATTTCCGGAAAGACCGGTTACTGCTCCGTCTTGATTGAGCGGGAGCGCCTGACGGAGGATTCGGCGATGAAGTCCAGAATCGATGAGATTTTCCGAAACCACGGATTGGAGATTTCGGCAGAACAGATTGCGCTGGATTCCGTCTCCTTGGTGGTAAATGCTTCCTCCTTCCGGGATTGCGAGGAGCAGGTGATTCAGGAACTTCATGAGCTGACCGGTGCAGAGGATATCGATGTATCCACCGGACTGGCTACCATCGCAGTGGTGGGACGGAACATCAGCAAAACCGTTTCCGTATCCCTCCGGATTTTTGAAGCCCTGGCCAATGAGCACATCAACCTCCGCTTCGCCGATCACGGTGCGGAGCGAATCAGCATGCAGATTGGCGTCAACGAATCGGATTACAAGAATGCCATCCGGGCCATTTACAAGGCGTTTACCAATGTTTCCCGGCTTGCGGAAAAATAATTTTTCGAAAGTTTACGTTTTGCCGTTTCTGTCCCGCAAAAGGGCGGTTTCGGTTTAAAAGCATGTCGTATGAAATTTGTGCCTCCATAAGAGAGAAGATATAATTTAACCATCAAATGGTTGTGTATCAAGTATCGAATAGGAGGAATAGAAATGGCATCATTTGAGTACAAAATTGAGCGACATTACGGAAATCTGTCCACGTCACCGAAAGGTTGGACTAAAGAACTGAATCTAATTTCCTGGAACGGAAATCCCCCGAAGATGGACATTCGCGATTGGGCTCCCAATCATGAGAAGATGGCAAAGGGTGTGACACTGACCCGAGGAGAAGCGGAACGACTGGAACGGATGCTGGCACAGGCACTGAAGCCGGCATCTCAGAGAGTACCGAAACCCGTCCCGCGAGAAACGGGTTTCGAGGCAGAGGTTTCCGGAGACTCCGTCTTTGCATCGAATGAATCGCCGGACGACCCGGTGGAACCGGAGACGGAGGAAGACAAGACAGAAGAACCGGTATTGGGAGAAGAAGAACCGATTCCGGAAGCAGAGTAATTTGAATCGGGTAAGTTAAATCGAGTAAGTTACATTGAAAGAGTCCCGGGACGAGAAATCGTCCCGGGACTCTTCATGTGTGCCAAGATAGTGGCTTTTTCCGGGAATAATTCCTAATTTTAGATTGAACCTTTATAGAATCTTAATACAGAAACAGAGACTCTTATACCATCTTTGAAAGCAACTGTATATAATAAAAAGAATTCAAAGGCAGCATTATTTTAGAATCAATAATAAGGAGTTCTGATCGTTTATGACAGAAAAAACATATAAGAAAAAGCATTTAACATCCTTTCAGTTAATAATACTGGGGTTTGCAGGAGTGATACTTTTGGGAACCGTTTTGCTGATGCTTCCATGTTCCACTTTGGATAAAGTACCAACTCCATTTCATGAGGCCCTTTTTACAGCCACTTCCGCAGTATGTGTGACAGGCCTTGTGCTGAAGGATACCGGAAGCTACTGGTCCATGGCAGGACAGACGATTATTCTTGCACTTATACAAATTGGTGGGCTCGGCGTGATAACAGTGGCAGCATCTTTTTCCCTTCTTTCCGGAGAAAGAATATCTCTTATGAAAAGAAGCACCATGCAGGATGCGATATCAGCGCCTAAAGTTGGCGGAATTGTCAGATTAACGAGATTTATTATAAAGGGGACATTTCTGATGGAAGCGGCAGGGGCGCTGTTGTTACTGCCGGTTTTTTTACCGGAATATGGTGGAAAAGGAATCTGGATGTCAGTCTTTCATTCAATCTCTGCTTTTTGTAATGCCGGGTTTGATATTCTGGGAACGGCCGACGATCCATTTCCTTCCTTAATCGGGTATTCCGGAAATGTCCTTATAAATGTTGTAATTATGCTGCTGATTATTGTAGGGGGAATTGGTTTCCTCACCTGGGATGATATTTATACGAATAAACTGAACTTTCAACGTTACCGTATGCAAAGCAAGATTATTCTGATAACTACTGCAGGTCTGATTCTATTTCCTGCCATTTTTTTCTTCGTCTGTGATTTGAATGATTTATCCGCAGGGAAACGCTTGTTAGCTGCGTTGTTCCAATCGGTAACGACAAGAACCGCAGGATTTAATACGATAAATATTTCAGATATGAGTGCGGCGTCACAAACGGTTATGATTCTGTTGATGCTGGTCGGTGGTTCGCCGGGTTCTACGGCCGGTGGAATGAAAACGACAACCTTTGCGGTGCTTATTTTAAATGCAATTGCCACATTTCGAAGTCAGGAAAATGCAGGGGCTTTTGGACGAAGATTGGAATATAATGTGATAAAAAATGCAGCAACGATAGCGATGCTTTATTTTATCCTGTTTTTTTGTGGCGGAATCGCAATCAGTGTATATGAAGGTTTTCCGCTTCTGGATTGTCTGTATGAAGCGGCTTCTGCTGTAGACACGGTAGGGCTGACCCTGGGGCTTACCCCGAGGCTTCATGTTTTTTCACAAACTGTGCTGATTATATTGATGTATTTGGGACGTGTGGGCGGTCTGACATTAATTTATGCGGTGTTTTCCGGAGGAAACAAGGGAAATGCAAAACTGCCTGTGGAGAAGATTATAGTTGGATAAGAAGGAGAAAGAATTATGAAGAACGTATTGCTTGTTGGACTTGGAAGGTTTGGAAAAAATATTGCTGTGCAGTTAAGCCAAATGGGACATGAAATTATGGCGGTTGACTGGAATGAAGAAAGGGTGAACAAAGTGCTGCCATTTGTGACCAATGCACAGATCGGTGACAGCACGAATGCGGAATTTTTACAATCCCTTGGGATTGGCAACTATGATATCTGTTTCGTGACCATTGGGGGAAGTTTCCAGAATTCCCTTGAAACAACGTCACTTCTAAAAAAGTTGGGAGCAAAACTGGTAATCTCCAGGGCGGAGCGTGGTGTCCAGGAAGAATTTCTTTTACGCAATGGTGCCGACAAAGTGGTCTATCCCGAAAAACAGGTTGCAAAATGGGCCGCTATCCGGTACACGGATGACCATATCCTTGACTATATGGAGGTGGATGCATCTCATGCAATCTTTGAGGTAGAAGTACCGGCAAGATGGGTTGGAAAGACAGTAGGTGAGCTGGATATAAGGAAACGTTACAACATTAATATCCTGGCGGTAAAGGGTGAAAGAACATTCAATGCTGCAATTTCCACGGATACATCTTTTGCAGAGACGGACAAATTACTGGTACTGGGAGAATACAAGGCACTTCAGAAGTGCTTCCGTATATAATTAAACTGCCGGAGTGACGGACAAAGAGGTTCCTGAGTGTAAAAGTCAATATAAAGAAGCAGACAGCATTTTGACCATAACACGGTCGCATGATATAATTTCCAAACAGCAGAAAAAGGGGATAGTCAAGATGAATCAGAAAATGGAAGATGATACTCAAAAGGCGGACGACCATATCCTTGTCTGTCTGTCTGCAGCACCCTCGAACTTAAAAATAATAGCTGCCGCAGCAAAGATGGCTAATGCGCTGCAGGCTCGTTTTACAGCTCTGTATGTGCAGGCCGGCACAAAAGCAGAAGCCATGGATAAGGAAAAGCTGGAAGAACATATCCGGTATGCGGAAAATCTAGGGGCAGAAATCGTAATGACCCATGGGGAAAACGTGCCCATGCAGATTGCGGAATATGCCAGACTTTCTTATGTTACAATGATTGTTATCGGACAAAGCAATGCCGGACGAAATCACTTTTTCAGCAAATCCACTCTGACGGAAAAGTTAATTAAAATTGTACCGGACATTGATATCCATCTTATTCAGGATGCGGTAAAAAATAAAACCTATTCGAAACGGTCCGTTACAGGAGCTACGGAAAAACCATCTGCAAAAGACTATTTCCTGACAGCTTTTATATTTGCAGTATGCACTTTAATCGGTTTGTTATTCCAAAAGCTGAATTTTACGGATACAAATATCGTAACTATATACATTTTTGGAGTTTTACTTACTTCAATTGTGACAGATGGATATCTTTGCAGCATAGCCGGATCATTTTTAAGCGTGTTCTTATTTTGTTTTTTTCTCACAGAGCCGAGAATGTCTTTTCAGACGTATGCGGTAGGATATCCGGTAACATTTCTTATCATGCTTATTTCGTCCGTGCTTACCGGAACACTTGCAGCAAAGCTGAAAGCACATGCAAAACTTTCCGCACAGCTTGCCTTTCGTACACAAGTTCTGTTTGACACAGACTGCCTGCTGCAAAGGGAAAAAGAAGAAACGGAGATTCTTGGAGTTACCTGTACACAGCTGATTCGCTTATTAAACCGCAGTATTACAGCATATATTGTGAAAAATGGAACTTTATCAGAGGGGAAACTTTTCTCCGGGGAAAAAGAAGATACTGAAGATTTTTTAACACAAGAAGAGCAGAATGTGGCTCGATGGGCCTATGAAAACAGGCGGCGTGCCGGTGCATCCACACAACATTTTCCCCAGGCCAAATGTTTATATCTTGCAATCCGAAGCGGGAATAATGTTTATGGCGTAATTGGGATACCGATGCAAAAGGAAACGCAGGATTCTTTTGAATACAGTATCCTGCTTTCTGTGATAAATGAGTGTGCGCTTGCCATGGAGAATGCACGAAATGCTATTGAAAAAGAGAAAAATGCAGTTTTAGCCAAAAATGAGCAGCTCCGTGCAGATCTTCTTCGGGCAATCTCTCATGATCTTCGGACTCCCCTATGCTCCATTTCCGGCAATGCAGATATGCTTCTTAACAATAGCGACCGCCTGGATGGAGTTACAAAGAATCAGATTTATACTGATATCTATGATGATTCAGTATGGCTAATCGGAGTTGTGGAGAACCTACTTTCCATTACCAGACTGCATGATGGAAGACTGAAATTTAAGTTCACAGATCAGCTTTTGGATGAGGTGATTGCAGAGGCACTTCGGCATATCAGCAGGAAACATGATGATTATAAAATTGTGGTAGATTGTGAAGAGCTGGTTCTTGCATGTATGGACGTCCGCCTTATTATACAGGTTCTAGTGAATTTAATAGATAATGCCATAAAGTATACTCCGCCGGGTTCTGTAATCAGTATTCGGGGAAAGAAATCCGGTGGGAAAGCGCAGATAAGCGTGGAAGATAACGGCCCCGGAATTCCGAAAGAAATGAAGCCGCATATTTTTGAGATGTTTTATACAGGGAAAACAACGGTGGCGGATAGCCATCGGAGTCTGGGACTTGGTCTGGCACTTTGCCTCTCTATTATAGAAGCACATGACGGAACACTGATTCTGACGGACCGTGATCCGCATGGATGCAATTTTACTTTTACTTTACCATTAAGCGAGGTGACATTAAATGAATAAGACAGTAATTCTTGTGGTGGAGGATGACAGACCCATACGAAGCCTGATTGTCACTGCATTAAAAACACATGACTATAAGTACCTTGCGGCAGAAAACGGATCTTCGGCTATTTTGGAGGCTTCCTCCCACAATCCGGATATTGTTCTGCTGGATCTAGGCCTTCCGGATATGGAAGGAGTGGAGGTAATAAAGAAAATACGTACCTGGTCCAACATGCCGATTATTGTAATCAGCGCCAGAAGTGAGGATACGGACAAAATAGAGGCTCTGGATGCAGGCGCTGATGATTATATTACAAAACCATTCTCTGTGGAGGAATTACTTGCACGTATCCGTGTCACACAAAGAAGGCTTGCCATAGCACAGGCGGGGGAACAGGTAGAGACTTCGATTTTTGAAAATGGTGAATTAGAAATAGATTATACGGCCGGCTGCACATATCTGAAGGGAGAAGAACTGCATTTGACCCCCATTGAATATAAACTGCTCTGCCTCCTGTCCCGTAATGTGGGAAAGGTCCTGACGCATACGTATATTACCCAGCAGATTTGGGGGCGGTGTTCGGAAAACGATGTTGCCTCACTTCGGGTTTTTATGGCAACGCTTCGAAAAAAACTGGAACCTGAGAAAAATGGGGTGCATTACATACAGACTCATATTGGTATTGGATATCGTATGCTTAGAATTGAAAAAAATGAGCAGGAGACTAACATCTAGTGGTTAGTCTCCTGCTTAATTATATGTCCAAACTTTACTTCAATTAATTCGGCATGATGCTTTCGCCGCGGCATTCATCGATGTAGGTGCGGATAATCTTTACCGCACCGTCAATGCCGGACCGGCTGGTATTGATTAGGAGGTCGTAGGAATCTCTAGCACCCCACTTCATATCCGTGTAGTATTCGTAGTATCTCTTCCGCTGTTTGTCCATCTGCTTTACGATTTTTTCCATGGCTGACGGAGTCATCTTCGCCGCATCTTCCGGCTTCAGCAGGGCCATTTTACGCTTTACCCGATCTTCCATCGGTGCGAACAGGAAGATGCTGACATGGGACTGATCGCTGAGGATGTAGTCCGCAGCTCGGCCCACGATGACACAGCTTTCTTTAGAGGCGATATCTCGAATCAGCTTGTACTCCTCGGCCTGAATGCGGTCGTATGGGGACGGCTGATACATTTCCATTCCAGAGAACATGGCGCCGGAAACGAAATCCGGAGCTTTCTCTTCATTATCCTTCACATAGTCTGCGTGAAAACCGGTTTTCTTCACGGCCATATCTACAAATTCGTGATCGTAGAACGCGATGCCCAGCTCCGTTGCCAGTCTGCGGCCCACTTCGTGTCCGCCGCTTCCGAACTGACGGCCGATGGTTACGATGATTTTATTCTGTGTCATAGCAATGACCTCCTATCCTTAAGTTAGAATTATTATACCACAATCGGAATTAATTCATAAGAACTTTGGCGTTATTTCTTTAACGATTCGATGAATTTCTCCACGGCTTCTTCGTTCGGCATGAGCGCCCGGGCCTGATCCGGTCTGCCGCCGCCTCGGCCGCCTAAGGATTTCGCATGTTTTTTTACCAGGGCACCGCAGTTTTGGCTTCCGTCGGAGAAGAGAAGCACGGTGTGGCTCGGCCGGTGTACCAGCGCCATGAGAGCCGGTGCCGCCTCATCTTCCATGATGGCGAAACCGAGTTTCAGCAGGTCGTCCGGAGATACCAGCGTAAAAGAATCTTGATAGAAGTCCGGCATGTCCCGATGGAGCAGGGCGGCGATTCGCGCCATCTCCCGATCCCGGTAGTACTGGCGAAGGCCGGTGCAGTCCTGACGGAGCTCGGCTTCTTTTTCATCCCGAATATCCATCTTCTGAAGCAGGTCGTGGCTGCCGGCGGAATAGCGTTCCTGAACGGTGCGGAGAAGGGCATCGTCGGCCTGCATGCTTTCCAATGCTCGGTCGCCGCATTCGAAATAGATGCGGTTCATTCCCTTGTTGGGCTCGAATTTGTGAACCCGAATCAGGCCGACCTCGCCGGTGCGGTGGAAGTGGGTGCCGCAGCAAGCCACGCAGTCGTGGGGAGATTCCAAATCGCCGATGGTGACGATGGTGATTTCGCCGTCTTGGGTGACCGGCTTCCGAGTTGGCATGACAGAAGCTTCTTCCCGGTTCGGGAAGGTGGATACGGTCACCGGAAGGTTTGCCCAGATCACTTCGTTGGCCATTTTCTCTGCGGCCCGAACCTGCTCTTCCGTCAGCTTCTTTCCGTCGTAGTCCATGTCGATGGTGACGTATTCCCCGCCCATGTGGAATCCTTTGTTGGCGCCGCCGAAGAGCTGAATGAATGCGCCGGTGAGAATGTGCTCGCCGGTATGGCGCTGGGTATTTATGCGGCGACGGTCTTCGTTCAGCTTCTGGGTGACGGTCATGCCGACCTGCAGGACACCAATTGCCGAAGCGGCGTTCTCGATGGTGTGAAAAATGATGCCGGTATCTTTATCTTCCTGCACATCGATGACGGAAACGGATGTGCCGTCCGGGGTTACAAGTGTGCCTGTGTCGCAGGGTTGACCTCCGCCGGTAGGGAAGAAGACGGTTCGGTCCATGATAATCCGGGTGCTTTTGCCGTCATTTTGAATGGCCTCAATCCGGCCGTTCAGCTCGCGGCAGTCGACGTCGTGCTGGTAATATTTTTCTGTTGCCATAATAACCTCCTGCATCCGTTTTCTTCTCTGGAGAGAAGAAATCAACGGATTAATATCGTCTAAATTGTGGAAAACTTTTCATTAAAATTAGCGTGAAACACGTGAAACGTTTGAAATATAAGGAAATCAAAATATATAAAGTTTTCAACATGCGAATGTGCAATAAATTGTATACAATTTTTCCGAATCCTGTGGAAAAAATCGTATCCCTTGAAATCAAGCACTTTACAAAGTGTTGATAAATGTTTACCGGAGAATATCTTCAAAGGTGGCGCCGGGCATTTCGCAGAATGTTTGGAACACCTGAGAGTCGAATTTGTACCTTCCGGTGAGTTCCAGATTTCCGGAAATGAAGGTCGCTGCGAGGTCCATTTCCATGGAAGATATTTTCATCACTTCCGAGCTCATGATGACCAGCTCGTCGGCACGGGTAATCAGATACGCGCCGTATACGTCGTTGTTCATGTAGTAGTTCGACGTGTCCACGTGGGTATTGTCGTTGTTGTACAGAAGATAGAGGATTCCGTTGGGCACCGGGGAAATCTGCGAATCCGATGCCATCATGGAGCGGTCCAGGTCGAAGTGCTCCGGATCTTTGACGATCTTGTACGCGGAGACGTATTCCGGACGCCGCATCTGCATCGCCATCTCAATTTCCGAGAAATGATTGAAATAGGTGCACTCCATCGAAGAGACCAACGCCATCCGTTTTCCCTTCGTCATGTCCAGCCGGAGAATCAGGCGGGCGTAGAAGTATCCGTCATCGGCTTCCATTTGGGAGGTGCAGAAGAATTCTCCGGGCGCCTTGCCCTTTGTGGTTCGGTTGTGAATCAAGGTCATCATCCGATACTGCCATTTCGGAATGCTCTGAAGCATTTCCGGTGTCATCGCAGAGAGCACCGAAGCGCCGATGTAATCCTTGTCGCACATCCGCATGACGAAATAGTTAATGGTTTCGTACATGGAGACGTTCTTGAGGCAGACCGCTCGGGTGGCTTCTTCCGGCGTCCACTCTTCGTATTCCGGATCTTCTTTGGCCGCCTCCAGCATGAGCCGAATTCTTTTTAGCGTATCCTTCCGAAATTCCTGAATGTCCACATCGTGGTAGTGGAAGTATCCCTTGTTGGTTTCGATGGCCATTTCAATCAGACGAACGGCCGCTCCCAGGGAGATGGAGATTTCTCTTCCGCCCAGACTCTCTGAGACCCGTTTCCACTGTTCCCGACACTCGTATTGGCTGTGGAGCATGCTCACGCCCGCCATGGCCGGGTCGGTGAAGTATTCCAGGTAATCGTCGATGCCGTATTCGGAGAAGTCCAAATGCAGAATCTGGTAAATCTTGCTGCGGCCGCATTTCCAGGTAATCTTCATGGCAATTACGCCCATGAGGCGGGTGTCCGTGGCCACACAGCTGTCCCATTTGCAGTCTTTGAAATGATTGTAGAGGAAGGATTGCTTTCCTTCCACCGCATATAGTTCATTCATTGGCTTTTCAAACCCTTTCTTAATATCATTTTACACATTATGCCATTATACACTATTCTCAAAGAAAGTATCAATAAAAAGCAGGGGGAATTCCCTTGACATGCCGGCATAAATGATTATAATGACCATAGACTAATCCTTATTACGAGCGAGGTAGGGAATGGGCCCGATGAACTCGCGGCAACCTCGGCAATAACAGTCGAAGGTGCCAAATCCCACAGTTCCCCGGAGAACCGGCGGAATCTGGAAGATAAGGAGAGTGGAAGCTCTCTTTGTTTGGAGAGCGTTTTTTTTATCCATTATTACTGAACATACGGATATTTGGACCCATGACAAATATCCAGGAGATACAAAGGAGATTGTGATGAAAAAACTTTTTACCTCTGAATCCGTTACCGAAGGACATCCGGATAAAGTCTGCGACCAGATTTCCGATGCCATCCTGGATGCTATTCTGAAAGAAGACCCTCGGGCACACGTTGCGTGCGAGACCGTGGTAAAGACCGGTTTCGTAATGGTATTCGGTGAGATTTCCACCACCTGCACCGCCGATGTAGAAGGCATCGTTCGGAAGGTGGTTACCGATATCGGTTACGACTGCAGCGATGTATGCTTCGACGGAAACACTTGTGCCGTTCTGGTTGCGATTGAAGAGCAGTCCCCGGACATTGCACAGGGCGTAGACGAAGCGCTGGAAGTGAAAGAAGGAAAGAGCAGTGATGAGGATGCTCTTACCGGCGCCGGAGACCAGGGCATGATGTTCGGTTTCGCCTGCGATGAGACCGAAGAACTGATGCCGATGCCGATTGCACTGGCTCATATGCTGGCGCTACAGCTGGCAAAGGTTCGGAAGGACGGAACTCTGAGCTACCTCCGTCCGGACGGAAAGACCCAGGTTACAGTAGAATATGATGACGACCGCGTGGTTCGAATCGACACCGTGGTTATTTCCACACAGCACGACCCGGACGTATCCCTGGAGCAGATCCGGAAGGATATGATTGAGTACGTGGTAAAACCGGTTCTGCCGAAGGAATACATCGACGAGGATACCAAGTACTTCGTCAATCCGACCGGCCGCTTCGTTATCGGCGGACCGAAGGGCGACTCCGGACTTACCGGCCGTAAAATCATCGTGGATACCTACGGCGGATATGCCAGCCACGGCGGCGGTGCATTCTCCGGAAAGGATCCGACGAAGGTGGACCGCAGCGGTGCGTACATGGCTCGTTACATTGCAAAGAACCTCGTGGCAGCCGGACTGGCGCGCAAGGTGGAAATCGAGCTGGCATACGCCATCGGCGTTGCAGAGCCGGTATCCGTGTACGTGAATACCTACGGAACGGGAATCATCTCCGACGAAGACATCGTAAAGATCGTTCGCGAGCACTTCGACATGAGACCGGGTGCCATCATCAAGACCCTGGATCTCCTGCGCCCACAGTACAGACAGCTGGCGGCTTACGGACACTTCGGCCGGACCAAGCTGGGCGTTCGTTGGGAGGATACCGATCAGGCCGAGATGCTGAAGAAGGCGGCAGAAGCTTACAAATAGAATGCGGCATTGCCGGTAAAAACAGCATCGGTGAATCCTGTTTTTACGGGAAGCGCGAATGAAAACGAAAGGCGTGAGTCACCCATGGGGCTTGCGCCTTTTGAAGTAGAAACGGACGATACTATGAAAAAATCATTTGATATTTGCATTATCGGCGCCGGCGCGTCCGGCATGGCAGCGGCTCTGGAGGCGGCGGAGGTGAATCCGGCGGCTCGAATCCTGGTGGTGGAGAAGAACGACCGGCCGGGGCGGAAAATCCGCGCCACGGGCAACGGACGATGCAATATTTCCAACGAAAAAGCGAAGGACAGCCGGCAGGCGGTGCAGCTTCTGGAGAAATGGGGCATTGCGGTTAGGACGCTGGATTCCGGCCTCATGTACCCCTACTCCGAATCCGCCGGGGACGTGGCGGACCTCCTGGCAATGAAGATGAAGACCCGGGGCGTATCCCTTTGGACCGACACCGTCATAAAAGAAATTTCGCCGCGTCCGGAAACGTCCGATTTCCTTCTGACGGTGGAAACTGCCGACTCCACGAAACGCATCACCGCATCCAAGGTCATCGCAGCGGTCGGCGGAAAAGCCGGCCCGCATTACGGAACCACGGGGGACGGATATAAAATGATGCGGAATTTGGGACATACGGTGACGGCACCGGTTCCCATCCTCACGCCGGTGGAGTGCAAGGGAGACGGCTGCAATTTAATTGGGGGAACCCGTGCCAAAGGAACGGTCACGCTGAAAGAGCAACGGGGAGAAGACTGGAAGAAGGTTTTTGAAGAGTCGGGAGAGATTCAGTTCACGTCCTTCGGGATTTCCGGAATCTGTGTCTTCAATATGACCCGGTACATGCGGTTCAAGCCGGGAAGGGGCATCGATGATTTTCGAATCGAAGTCGACCTGTGCCCGGAACGGAATTTGATGGATTACATCGCGGACCGGAAAGCGCGCACGCCGGAGCTGAACGTGGGATGGCTCCTTACCTCTGTTTTGAAGGAAAAGTTGGCCGCCTACGTCTTGGCGAGATCCGAAATCGACACGGCTAAGACCATTGGGGAACTGACGGAAGCGGAATGCCGTACCATCTGTGCTCAGGTGCATGGGCTGGCGTTTCAACCCACCGGGGTCCGGGGATGGAAGGAAGCGCAGTGCACATCCGGCGGCGTGGTACTTTCGGAATTGGATGAAAAAACCGGAGAGTCCAAGCTCTGCCCGGGGTTGTACATCACCGGGGAACTGCAAGATTATGACGGCCCGTGCGGCGGATACAATTTGAATCACGCCTGGCTGACCGGCAGCGCCGCCGGAAGGGATGCCGGGGGAAAGTGCAGGATAAATGGAAAATAGAAGGGGATATAGAGAATGTATCATTATAGAGTGAACCAGATAAAATTAGCCATCGGAGAACCCAAGGACCGAATCCCGGGACGGATTGGGAAAATGCTGGGAATCTCTTCGGATATGATTCAGAAATACGATATCCGTCGGGAGTCCATCGATGCCCGGAACAAGTCGGACATCCGTCTGGTCTACACGGTGGATTTTTTTACCCGGAAACCCGTTCGGAGAAAAAACAAAAACCTTCAGGAAGTGGGAGGGGAACGACCGGCGGAACCGGTGTGCGGAACGAGACCGCTTCAGGGACGACCGCTGATCGTGGGCTTCGGTCCTTGCGGAATTTTTGCCGCATTGAAATTGGCGGAGAAGGGATACCGGCCGGTGGTCATTGAGCGGGGACAGGCCATGGCGGAACGGGTAGCAGACGTGGACGCCTTCCGGCAGAAGGGCCTGCTGAATCCGGAATCCAACGTGCTGTTCGGAGAAGGGGGCGCCGGAACTTTTTCGGACGGAAAGCTCACCAGCGGAATCAAGAACGGACACATCCGGGAGGTGCTGGAGGTCTTTGCGGAGGCCGGTGCCAACCCGGCAATTCTGTACGAACACCGTCCGCATATCGGCACCGATGTGCTTCGGGAAGTGATTGTAAACATTCGTCGTAAAATCATATCTCTGGGGGGTGAAGTGCGGTTCGGAACCCGCCTGGAGTCCCTCCGAACAGAAGAGGGCCGGCTCACCGGCGCGGTGCTGGTGAACGATGAAGGAAAGCGGGAAGAGTTTGTCACCGATGCGCTGATTCTGGCAATCGGTCACAGCGCCCGGGATACCTTCGAAATGATTCATGAGAAAAACCTGCCGATGGAGCAGAAGCCGCTTTCCATCGGCGTTCGAATGGAACATCCGCAGGACCTGATTGACCGGGCCCAGTACGGAGAGGAGCGGCGACTTCCTCCGGCGGATTACAAAGTGTCCTACCGTTCCTCCAACGGCAGAGGGGTCTATTCCTTCTGCATGTGCCCCGGCGGTGAGGTCATCGTCTGCTCCACCCGGGAGAAGGAACTTTGCGTGAACGGAATGAGCAACAGCAAGCGAGACAGCGGCACCGCCAACAGCGGCATCCTCTGCGACGTGCGTACATCGGATTTTGAGTCCGACGATGTGCTGGCTGGCGTTCGCTTCCAGGAGAAGTATGAGCGGCTGGCATATGAGAAGGGATTGGAAGAACACGGCGAGATGTTCCGGGCGCCGGAGTGTACCATGGAAGAGTTCTTGAACGGCACGGGAAACAGCCGTTTCGTTACGGAATCTTTGCCGGATTTTGCGGTGGAAGGACTGCGGGAAGCGGTTCCGCACTTTGCCCGCAAGATTAAGGGCTATGATTTGCCGGACGCCAAAATCAAGAGCGTGGAAACCCGAAGCTCTTCTCCGGTTCGAATCCTCCGGGATGAAAGCGGACAGAGTGAAATCCGCGGAATCTATCCGGCGGGAGAAGGTGCCGGCTATGCGGGCGGAATTACTTCTGCGGCCTGTGAC
>JAFEHB010000353.1_pt1 | contig 37161 bp, 36 predicted proteins | sample 9267121 | NCBI WGS metagenome assembly JAFEHB01 (sample SAMN17103336, study PRJNA684904) | human gut metagenome | isolation source: diarrhea sample from child under the age of five | host: Homo sapiens | place: South Africa: Mafikeng, Mafikeng Provincial Hospital | collected 2019-09 | reverse complement strand
ATCTGACGTCCTTTCCGGCACCTAATCGGTACGGATTTTTGTCAGCATCCCCATTGGCTAATGTGCGATGGCGAAATTGGTTGTTTTTACAGTAGCTCTAACATCACGTGGCCACCGCCCTCGGAATCGCCGCGACCTCGGCGGGCTACCCCGTGAGGTTCCGGCAGGCCGCGCAGCTGGTGCTGCGGCTCGGCAAGGCCGAGCGGGAGGGGACGCTCGATCGGCTGCTCGCCGACGTGGCCAAGGCGAGGCTGCTGGACTTGGACGAGTTCGGCTACGCGCCCTTCGACGTGGACGGGGCGAGGCTCCTGCGTCAGGTCATATCGGACATCCACGAGAGGAGGAACGTGATATTCACTGCCAACGTCGAGTTCAGCAGGTGGGGCACGGTCTTCGCGGACGACAAGCTCGCCGTCGTGATCGTGGACCGCGTTGTCCACCACTGCCGGCTTGTTGAGTTCGGCGGCCCCAGCCACAGGCTCGAGGAGTCCCTCATGCTCGGGAAGCCAGGAAGGTAGTGGCGGCGTACCCGTGACGAAGCCCGAAAAGTTGTGCGCCGGAACCCGAAAGAGAATCGTGCTCAAAACCGAAAGTCAGGCTTGACTAAACACAGGTGCGACATGCTGCCCGACTCCCTTGACGTCATCGACCACTGCGGCAAGGCCGACAAGAGGCTGGCGCTGCGCTCGCTGACCAGGGCAGCCGACTCGTCGGGGTATGGGGCCGCGTGAGAGGCCGAGCACCGCATCTTCGGCTTTGATAGGGTTCCGGACGAGTCGTCGTACGACGTGCCGTCGAGGCGGCTCAACGCGGTGTATTTGGAAGCCTTTGCCTTGTGAATATGAGCGCACTGCTGTTTCGGGAAAGGGCGCGAAGTGGTTTCGGTCTTGGCGTGAGCGCTCCGCCTACCCCGTTCTGCCTGCAGTTGTCTTCGCTTCGGTTACGACGATTGGGGGCAGAGAAGGAAATGGTCGGCGTGGACGAGACAACGATATCAGAAGGCTCGGGAGGAACGGGGCGAGCATCGCCCTCATCGTTAGGGGCGCTGGGGTCTCTGAGCCCATGGTGAGGAAGTACCTGAGGAAGCCGGGCCTCTCCGATAGGTCCGGTCGTCGGGAGGGTGCCGGAGTCGCCACTGTTTGAGTCGTTTGCGGGTTTGGTGGACTCATTCATGTTGTGTCGAGCTGAGGTCTCGATTTGAGGGTGCAAAACTGTCGGATTCGAGCACGAAAGTCGCGATTATGGACCGCGACACCCACAAGGTTGGGTGGCGTATGGATAACCTCGTTAACCAGGGATCAGCGCTCGCTTTTCTCTAGCCGCATTATTGGTCGCCTAACTCTGCGGGCCGGTTATTGATTATTTGCGATGCACTAGTGGGGTGAGATAACGACTAGTTGAGAGCTCGAGAATGACCCTTTTGATGCTACTGGTTCGAATGAAGACGAACCGGCTCTTTGATGGCGGTATTTGTACTATCTGTCTGACGATGGCACCTTGCAACAACTGCGTTTGATCGAGAACCCCTATATTCTGGATAACATTACTGAGCCAAAAAAACAGTGTCGAGGCTCACACCATGTTGTAGACGACGGGCTCTGAAATACCAGCCGTCTAATATAATTTGACACGACTTGCGAGACGACCAGAGGAGTGGAGATGTCCCAACAGCCAATGCGGATTCTTCAAGTGATCGGAGCGATGGACAGGGGAGGCGCAGAGACGTTCGTCATGAATCTATATCGCAATGTAGATAGGGCAAAGATTCAGTTTGACTTCCTTGTCAATGAGAACAGGGAGTGTGATTACGATGCAGAGATAAGGGAAATGGGAGGCCATATCTACAGAATTCCAAGATATAATTTAGTTAATGGTATTCAATACAAAAAAGCGTGCAGAGATTTCTTCAGACTCCATAGATATCCCGTAGTGCACGGGCACATTGGACTCCCCGCATCGATTTATTTATCGGAGGCAGGCAAACGAGGTTCGTTCACAATTGCGCATAGTCACTCTCAGAATTTCCCCATTTCTATCGAAGAGGCGGCATTCAGGATATGTTCACATCGTGTTAGGAGTGTTGCAGATTATTTCTTGGCTTGCTCTCGCGAAGCCGGCATAGATCGATTTGGGGGAAGCATAGTCAGCGGAGATTCGTTTCATATCCTTAACAACGGTGTAGACGCGAAAGCGTTGGCCTTTAGCGTGGACAGTAGAAGAGACATACGTTCTGAGCTCGGAATAAGCGAAGATGTCCCCGTCTTTGGCCATGTGGGACGGCTCACCGAGGTCAAGAATCACAGGTTCCTGATTGAGGTTTTTAGCGCACTCAATCAGAAGCTTCCCGAATCAAAGCTGCTTCTTGTGGGAAGAGGCGAACTCGAGGCGCAACTTCATGAAGAGGTGGCAAAGGCTGGCCTTGAGGACTCGGTCCTGTTTTTGGGCGTAAGAAATGATATCCCTGCGATACTAAGTGCAATCGATGTCTTCCTATTTCCGTCTCTCTCGGAGGGACTTCCTTGTGCCGTGATTGAGGCGCAGGCTTCGGGGCTGCCCTCGTTACTGTCAACTGGGGTGCCGGGGCTTGCAAGCATTCTGCCCTTAACCAAACGGCTCGATCTTTCGAAAGGGAGCGACGCGTGGGCTGAGGAGGCCGAGAAAATGTATGTTACAAGTTTGATGATCGATAGGCTCAGCGCAAAGTCGTATATCTACAAAGCGGGGTTCGACATCGAAGAATCGGCTGCTTGGATCCAGGAATTCTATCTTCGCCATGCGTGAATAGTTGATAACGGACTTATCTGAAGCCTTCATTCCGGAGGGCAGCCTCAAGAGCTTTGAACGTCTTCTTGGGTGAAAGCTCGGAGATGTCAGTCGAAGCAAGGCGGGAGCGAGCCTCCTCGTCAAATCGCCATTTGATATGGTGTGCTGGAATTCCCCCTACGACTTCGTAGGGCATGACGTTGTGGGTGACAACAGCACCTGCACCCACCACAGAGCCTTGGTTTAGGTGGCAACCAGAGAGAATCACTGCGTTTGCAGAAATCAGGCAGTCATCGTCGATGAGAACTCGCTCTCTGAGATCTCTATTGGAACCGTCAAGAGTGGGGCTCGTAGATACACCGTAGAGATTGTGCTCCCAGGGGTTGATTCGAACGCCCGAGCTTATAGAGCAAAATGAGCCGACAGTGCAGAACTCGACAGTGCTTCCAGAGTTGATGTATGTGTAACTGCCAATGTTAACATCATCGGTGACTACGCTTCCGGCTCCTATTCGAGTGCCAACTCCATATCGAGCATGAACCGATGCCCTCTAGCTTCTGATTCGGGTCAATTGGAGCGTCAACAACCTGAAGATGATGCGTGCCGCGCGGAAAAAATAACCACCTATTGCATAGAACATTGAGCTCCAAACTGAAGTTTTGATATATTGCTTCGAGTTCCCTAGCGCTTGATGCGGACAAGTGAAGACAACGCATATCCCATGATGGCGAGGGAAATAAGACTTGCGACCATGTTTGTCAGCGTAACACCGTTGGGGCCATATTGGATAATAAAAAGGTTTTCCAGTACGAGCGTCACTACCAACGAGACGATAGCACTAACTAGCGTCGGTCTGAAGGATCTTAATGCGATGAGTAGGTCGTTGATGAACCACTGGACGCCGGAAACGATTGAAGAGATTACCATGGGTACAAGTAAGTATACGTAGTCTAGGATGGACTCGCCAAAGACAAGCATGAGAAATTGCGAGCCCACAAGTGCAAAACCTACAACACAACATGCTCCAACGATGAGGATTCCCCCCACCGTTTTCGCAAGCAATTGCCTGAATCCCGCAAGATCATCTACAGCAAATCTCTCGGAGAAATAACCCAGCATGGGGTTATAGATATACGAAGCACCCATCTGAATAATGGCGACCGGAGCGGCAACCGAGGCATAGGAGCCAAGGACGGTGTTCCCCATGATGCTCGACAACGCCTGTCTGGGAAGGGAGCTGGTTGCCGATGCGGCGATTCCGGCGATGACAACGGGAAGGCACTTTGCGAGCAAGTAGATAGTCTTTTGGCACGAAATGCCTAGCTTAATGCGCTCGAAAGAGGATGTTCTCCTGAAGTCATAAAGGGAGCCGACAAGACATATCCCCAGCGTCATGAGGATGAGCGCCAACTCGACCGAGCCGGTAAACCCAAACGCAAGGACAAAACATGCCAAGCTAATCGCCCCTTGGAGGGCAAGGGAAATACCTATGAAATCCATGCGATAAAATCGTTGATCGCAGGCATGAAACACATCAATGATGAGTGTTGTGGTCTTGTAAAGGGCATACAAAGCAATTGTCGCCCAGGCGACGGGACTACACGTGGCTACGCCGTATATGGAGCAGAGGACAAGTGCCGATAGCCCCGTGATTAGGCGGAACGTCAGGTACTCACCTGTCGTATTCTCGTTCTTGACGTCGGATACTTGGTAGGTATACATGCGGTATTGGGCGATGGAGCCAAAGATGTTGTACGTTGAGATACCTAGTGAATAGATTCCTGCAGCGTCATAGCCATTTGATAGGCGAACAATAAGCACGCTAATGAGCCACTGGCAACCAAGGTTGCACAGGGAGCCAATGGAATTCCAAAGCATATTCTTCTTAATGGAGAGTGGTCCATACTGCTGCATTTTGCTCCTAGCCTGGCGATCGTTTCAGCGTCGTCCTTCGGCACCGACAGGGCGATTATTCATTGAATACAGTATTTGCGAGGACGACTGCCACAAAGCCCGATGTGAGGGCAAGCAATGGATTACTAATTCCCCGCATGGCCCTCCAGAACTCATGAGCGAAGTAAGCCCCGACCAGGTATAGCGTACAGCTCTCGAATCTATCGCGAACATTTGTTGCCCGCTCCAAATAGAGCTTCTTAACCTTCATGTAGCCACGCGGGTTCTCTCGCGCAACCTTGCGGGTAGAACGTGTATAACCATCGGAGAGGTACTCACAAACCATTACGACTGAATCGAGAACGGCGAGGTCATACGCATCGTCTATCTTGAGAAAGGCGTACGACTCCGCAATGAAATTCTCTCCCTCTGCGATCTCGTAAGGATACTCCTTCAGTATCGCCGTACGATATATCATCTCTGCGTCTCCGATAAAGTGATGTCTGTTGTAAAGGTCGTAGACTTTCGTTGTCTTGATTTCTTTTGGAAATCGTCTATTGAGTGGCTCAGAACCATTCTTCCCCTTGAGCGCGACAATGCCTGCTATGCCGGGCTCATCGCGCCATTCGTCCCAGGCGCTTATAACCTTCTCGATCGCCGTGTCAACAAGGTAATCGTCTGAGTCAACGGTAAAAAACAACTCTTCGTTGCAGTGTTCAAGCGCTGTGTTATGCGCTCGCTGTTTGCCACCATTTTCCCGATAGATGTACCTAATGGAGATCTTGCCCTCATCGATATAGCTCTGAACAAGTTGTCGAGTGTCATCCGTTGATCCGTCATCGACAACGAGCCACATAAAGTCCTTACTGGTCTGCCTAAGGAGGCTTGCGTACAAATCCGATAACTTGTAGGCCCTGTTATATGTCGGCGTGAAAACGGCAACCATCGCTGAATTCAAAGCATCTCCAATATGGCAGTAGGGTAATGGTTAACTCATATTAAGTAATCAAATTGCTTACCTGTAATATGATTCAGCAATGGCGCCTAACGGACTCTAAAAAAACGCAATGACGCTGTTCTGATTTACGCAATCGAAGTACAGACATTTCCTTAGGCCGGCTATGCCGCCAGTCCCAGGCTCCTACGCTTGTGTTTAGTCAAGTTTTCCTTTCGGAAAAGCGGTTCTTCGCGGCTCTTAATGGGTGGCACAGCTTGAGGCGGTTCGTGTAAATAATTCCATCCCACCCGGCTTAAAGAAGATCGCGGTTCTGAAGTTCTTGAGGTTCTTGGACCCCTCGCGGTCCTCTTCATCGACTGAATCGCGAAGTTCGACCTCTCGAGGACCGCGTTGGGCGCCTGCGACTAGAATCAGTTCAGGGTGCCCTCCCTCTTCGCGCGTAGCGTTGCTGCCGCCCTCTTCTTCTTCAGTACATTTGAGCGCGTGATCGACCCCTGCACTCTTCGACTGCCTTGCGCCTCTGTTCTCTGGTGTAGCTCGGCATTTACGGATTCCCTGGAGTGGGTATGATGAATTGGACACCTAGTTAAGAGCGAGAGGTGTTCAAGATGACTCGAAGAAGAAAGCGACACGACGGGCAGTCCAAGGTCTCGGCGGCAAAGGTGGTCCTGTCCGGGGAGATGACGGTCAAAGGCCTATCGGAGGAGCTCGGCATAAAGGACTCGACGCTGAGAAGATGGCACCGCGAATGCGAGGAGATGGGGGACGGCGCGTTCCCCGGAAACGGCTCCCCGAAGATCAACAAGGACTACGAGATCGTGAAGCTCAAGAAGAGGGTCGAGGAGCTCGAGCGCGAGAACGAGATGCTAAAAAATTTCCGGGCCCTCTTGAGTCAAGACCGTGCGTGGGGTTCGAGTTCCTCGAAGCGCATGGGGGCGAGATCGGCCCCATCAGGAAGGCGTGCGGGCTGATGGAAGCCTCGAGATCCGGTTTCTGCGAGCACCTCGGCCGGAAGAAGTCCGACGCCCAGATAGAGCGGGAGGCACTCGAGGGTTTCGTCGTCGGGGCCTTCGAGCGGCACAAGGGTCGCTACGGCTGCCGGCGCATCGACCGCGAGCTGCGAAAGAGCGGTATCGCCGTGAGCGAGAAGCGCGCGCTCCGCACCATGCGGAAGACGGCCTCACGATTGGACCCCGCATCGACGCGCCGGGGCCGTTGTTCGTGACCGAGCCCGACCACGAGGAGGGGGTCGTTGACGAGTTCATCGAGCTGAGCTCGGGCATGAAGATCGATGCGGCGACCGGTGAGATCCTGGAATAGGAGGCATATATGGAAGAGAAGACGATGCTGAGCGAAGACGGCCGAATCGTTAGGGTGGATAACCCATGGTGGTCGTTCTACATCGACACCGCGCTGGCGCCTGGGCTAGACGAGCGCAGGTGCGGGAAATGGATGTTCTACTTCAACGATATCGAGTTCGCGGATGAGGTCTGCCGCAAGGCGGCTCTCGGGAGGGTCGTCGCGGAATGCAAGCACAGCTCCTCCAGGGCTGTTATCGAGAGTGGCAGCGGCGTCGCCTGTTTCTACCTGAACTCCGACGACGACGAAGGGCATCGCCGCGTGATCGCATTCATGTTGGAGCATGGTCTGGTACGGAAGACGAAGTCGGGAAAGCTGTATAACATCGGCTTCAAGCTGGATGACCAGACGCGGGCGGGGGAATATGGAACCGGTTTCAAGGCGCGGATTACGTTGAGCGACTTCGTCGACCTTGAAACTGGCGAATTTCTCTAGCAAGCGTGATGTGCCGCTACGTTAATTTACTGGTTGGGATTCAACAGCATCCAATTGTTAGATCTCTGGTTGGAATCGGCAGCCCATTCGATTCCGAATCAACCAGAGATCTAACAACTTCCAACCAGTTATTTTACTTACCCAAAGAAAGTCCAGCTTATCCTTCCCACTCCAGTGCGGTCGCGTTCTGCAATCTTCTCGCGGTGAAGAAGGCCGAGCAGCTTGAAGATGAGGAGCTTTGCGATGATTAACCTTTTTCTCTCCTTTTTATCAGAATAAGAAACGCTATGCCTTTGAGCTGCGCGTTGTTGACAAACTTTTTCGGTCTGATGACATTGCCGCGCATGACCTGAACGATGATGAACTTGAGACCAGGGCAGATTCAGTAGAAACGTCATGTCTACCGCTGTGCTAATGCCCGATGTGATTGGGCATCTGGAGAATCGCAGCAATACTGTTTCGTTGACGCTACAGCGTTAGTGGAAGAAGAATGATCCTGAGGATGATCGTATGGGGGAGGGCGGAAGTACGCCTAGAATGATGCGAACACCCCCCCAATTTGTCTCGGTGGTCGGTGACTCGATGGCTTAGGGCATTCGTTCTAATATAGTGGACCGGGAATACGTCTTCGCTTTTTGTCTTAAAGGTCTATGCAATGAACGAGAAAACGCTTGCTGTCTTTACCCCAACATACAACCGTGGATACATCATTGGCGAGCTGTACAAGAGCCTTTTGGCCCAAACGAGCAAGGACTTTTGCTGGATTGTCGTAGACGATGGCTCGACCGACAATACAGAGCAGATAATCGCGGGCTTCATTGCGGAAAGACTCATCCCCATTACATACGTCAAGCAAGAGAACGGGGGCAAGCAGCGCCCTCACAATAAAGGCGTCGAGATTTGTAAGAATGAGCTCTTATCTATAACCCACTGTTAGGCTATCTCTCGACCGCGTATGCCTAGAGAGATTTCAGGGGCTTCTACCGCCTGCTCTTCTTAACGTTCGTCGGTATCGTTGCGCTAGGCATCGTTTGCGCCATCGGGCTTGAGTTCTTAGGCCCGCTGCTGCTTACCCTTGTTATGGCGAGAGCATCCTCGATTATGTCTATCTGCTGCAGCCACTCGTTTTGTGTGCCGTTGTTACGGGGGTCGGCTGGTTTATTAATGATTTACTTATTGCCATCAGGAACTTCAAGTCGACGCTTGTGGGGAGTCTTGTAGGACTGGGAGCCTCATTCATTGTTATGGCGCCCTTCCAGGCGTTCTTCGAGTTGAATGCTGTCACAATGACCAATATCTTCTCCGGTCTTCTGTGCTCCGCGTTTATGCTTGTTTGCCTTGCCTTGCCTTGCAGATTAAGAAGTGGATTAAGGGGTAGAACGCCTCTATACTCAAATGGCCCTCTTTGCGCCTGCTGCTATTGGCGAAGCCTTGCTGCCACTTTTCACCGCTAGTACTTTTTCTCCTTGCAGAGAGAAACATAAGGCCCTGTTGGGTACTGGATGGGGATTGAGTACGGATTTGCTCTGCCATTTCGGAATCCTGTATTCTTTAGCTAATATCAGGCTCTAAGGAGAAAGCTCCAATATCTATGAACTCCACGCAGGCACTAAAGAAGCTGCAGGATGCCGAGCTGAGAATTCTGCTGGTCATTTCTGATGTATGCAAAGCTGCTGATATCAACTGGTGGCTGGATTCTGGAACGACGCTTGGGGCAATGAGGCACAGCGGCTTCATTCCCTGGGACGATGACATCGACATTGGTATGTTGAGAGCTGACTACAATCGCTTTCTCGAGACTGCGCCCCTTCTTCTTCCCAAAGGCTTCTCGCTCCATACGGCGAGGGACACAAAGGGCTTTGCGCCGATGTTTGCAAAGGTGTTTTTGGATGAATCTCGATTCGAGACCCAAGAAACTCGCGAAGCAGGGTTTGAACAGGGCATTTTTGTTGACGTGTTTCCTTATGACTTCCTCTATGAAGATTCTGCTCGGCGCAGGGCCCAGATACGGTCTGCCGTCAGTGCTCAGCGAAAATCGTACCTTTACCATGCCAGAACCATTAACGTGCCGCATGGGGGGCTGTTGGGAGCTTGGGAGAGGTTTGGCTGCCGACTAGTCCATAACTTCGAGCGCCTGGCGATCAAGGACCCGGTCGTCTTCCAGGATGAGTTTGATGCTAACATTCCTACCGAAGGGGGAGGAAGAGCTTCTGACCTGGTTCTGAGCCTTGCGTGGCCTCAGATGGAACCGTTGGCTGTTGATGACTACCTTCCTTGCAGAACCATCGGATTCGAAGGATTCGATTTTCCCGTGCCAAGAAATACTGAGAAGTATCTCGCTGCCATGTATGGTGACTGGCGCCAGATTCCAGCCCCTGAGGACCGCCATACCCATCTGCCTCTGCTCCTTGATTTCGGTGACGGCGAGGTGTGGAGGGCTGAAGAGTAGGATGGGAATGAAAATTGCGATTTTCTCTGCTCAGTATCCTCCGCACATGGGAGGAATCGAGAGCTTCACGCAGAACCTGGCTGGTGCTTTGGCGGCATGTGGCGACGTCGTGACGGTGGTGACAAATGACACAAACAATCAAGGCTCGGGCTGGTCAGCCGAGGCTGGGTTTGAAATCTTGCGTCTGCCCTGTTTTCCTCTCATAGACGGCAGGTTTCCTCTGCCCAAGCTCAATGCCGTGCGGAGGAGGCTTCTCAAAGAGCTCGCTGCCAGAGAGCTTGATGGGGTGCTCGTCAATGCGCGCTTCTATTCGCACTCGATCTTGGGCATGAGGTTTGCTCGAAGCAAGGGACTGACGCCAATCGTCCTTGACCATGGGTCCGCATATCTTTCCTTTAGCAATCTCATTCTTGATCCCTGCGTTCGCTTTTATGAACATGTCATAACGGAGCTCGGCAAGCGCTACGACGCTTCCTATTATGGGATTTCTCAAAAGAGCGCGGAATGGCTTAAGACGTTTGGGATTAAAGCGCGGGGTGTCATCAGCAATTCGATAGATGCTGAGAAGTTCCGCCAGTCTTCTTCGGGTCGTGACTTCAGGAAGGAGCTTAATCTCGATTCTTCTGACATTCTTGTGGCCTTTGTCGGGCGCTTCATTCCTGAGAAGGGTATTGCAGCAATAGTTGGAGCATCTCAATCGCCTGAGCTTATCGCTAGGCGAGTCGTGTTTGCCCTGGCGGGGGATGGTCCCCTCTTGAGCGAGGTTAAAGCTGCCGTGGGGCCACATCTGCGTTGGCTCGGTCGCCTGGACAAAGGCGATGTCTCTGCGTTCTTGCAGCAGGCGAATGTTCTCTGTCTGCCCTCGAGGTCCGAAGGTTTTTCTACGACCCTTCTTGAAGCGGGGGCTTGTGGTTGTCCGGCTGTGGTTACAGATGTCGGCGGGGCGCGTGAGTTAATTCCAGACGAGCATTATGGGACAATCATCGAGTCAATGACCGCTTCGAGCATAGTAGCTGCGGTTATAAACCTTACGGATAATCCGGCGCTACTTATGGAGCAGCGTGAGAAGTGTCTTGTCCTTACCGAGGGTAGCTACTCATGGAGCTCAACTGCGAGAATTGTAGAGAACACTCTTAGTTAACGTCACTATCGCATTTTTGCAGATGGAGATTTGTGCTGCCTAAGCCTAAAGCCGTGCTGTCTTTGAAGATTGATGAGGTCAAAGCCACTAAAGTTCCACGCTCGATTTGACTGCTTGCCGCTGCGGGGATCGCGTTTTTCATTTCAGCAATTTTCTGGCTGCATTATTCTCAGAGGAAGTTGGTCGCAGCTTTTGCGGTGGCTGTGTTTGTCGGGGCGTTGGTAATCGCTCTGTACTATCTCGCTGGTCCTCAGAAAGTCGGTCGCGAGTCGCGCTTATTTATTGGAGCGTTGATTTCGATGTGTGTGATATTCACGTTCATCTTTACTCCATTTACGGTTCCAGATGAGGACTATCACTTCAGCGCTTCGCACTGCCTTGCAAACTTCCTTATGGGTGATGGTTATCAGAGCGAAGACCCGGTTACCATGAGGGAGGACGACGCATGGTTCTTTCAGTCTCTTAGTTCTCTGCTGTCGTCAGGTTCCTATAATAGAGCGGTTATTCAGCTGCTGGTTTATTTGGCGACTCAAAAGGAAATACTGAGGTAATAACCGGACGGTCGCATAGCATTACCGCTAGCATGCCACAGACGAAAAAACCTCTGCTCTTGGAATCGTGTTTGCAAAACTGCTGAATCTGTCTTCCTATTGGCTATTCGCCCTTGGGCGACTTTTCAATTTTCTGAGTTATGCGATGCTTGTGTTTCTAGCATATCGAATTTCACCAGTTGGAAAAATGCCATCGCGACGGTTAGCTTGCTTCCCATGTCGCTTCACCTGGCGCTTCATATTCTTATGATGCATTCATAATCTCGATGTCTCTGCTCGTTACCGCGCTCTGCCTCAGGTCGATTTATGTGTCGACATCCTTTACAAAAAGAGTGTTTTGAGCTCTTGGCATGCGTTGCCCTTCTGGCTCCATGTAAGGTTATCTATGCGCTTCTTGCGTTTCTTACTTCCTTTATACCTTCCAGCCGCTTCTCTTCAAAAAAGAGAGCTGCGCAGATTAAATGTGGATGTGCCTTCCTAATTGCGGCGTTGCTACTTCTTATCAAACTTGCCGATATTCTTGCGGTGACGGGGCTTTCGGAATCATCGGGATCTTCACTTGATATCAGAGGTGCTGAAGCTGGTGTTTTCTATTTTTTGGCTGATTTTGTTGATGCCCGCTTAGCTTCTTCAACATCATATTTCGTACAATTGATTTACAAGGTTATTTTTATATCCAGACAATGGTTGGCGGATGGTTGTGCTGGTTCCAGCCCGAGATTGTTGCTCCGAATTTCTATGTGTTGACGTATGTCATCCTGCTGTGCCTGGCATCTCTTAAAAGTCGAGATGATGAGAAAGCTCTCTCTGCTCCTTTGAGGGCGTTTGGCATTGGCGCGTTTTTGCTCGGTGCTCTATTCGTTCTCGTTTCTCTGCTGCTGAGTTGGACATTTAATACTGAAAGCTATATGCAACCAGTGTCCTGTATTGGACGAAGCCACCGGGACTTTTGGGGAGTGACAGACGCAAATAAGCCCCGAGACCTTTGGATTTCCGGGCTTATTTCATGGGTGTTAACCTGCGGAAATACTCTTCGGTCAACGCTTTGAGTGTGACGCGTTGCAACTCGCTGCCAAGAGTATACAGCACAGTATCGTGCTGTATATTTCTACGGAATGATTGCGAGGAGTGGCGTATGTCGGTGGGGGTGGAGCCAAACGGGACGTGGACGGCGCAGGTGTGGTACCGCGACTACAACGGGGACTCGCGCCACAAGACCAAGCGCGGCTTCAAGAGCGAAGAGGGGGCGCGCCTGGGAGGACGAGTTCTCCTCGAACGCGGAGGGCTCCATTGACTCCACCTTCGCCGCCTTCTACGAGGTCTACGAGGCTGACATGCGCCCGCGGCTGCGCGAGCACACCTGGTACACCAAGAGCTACATGATCGAGGGCAAGATCCTGCCGTACTTCGGCAACATGCGCGTGGACGATTTCGCATTGCATGATTCAAACTGACACTCAGTGCGGCTGGGTCTTTACGTTGATTTCAACCGTTCGCAATTCAGCTTTTTTGAGTATTATAATAAAATAATTAATAATTCATACAAAAGTGCCTATTGGATTGCTGGGCTATGCCTAATAAAGTACTTGCTATCATTCCTGCCTATAACGAAGAGGAGTGCCTCGAGTCTACGATCGAGGAGCTCAAAAGTGTTGCCCCGAATGTTGATTTCATCGTTGTCAATGATGGCTCATCAGATTCCACGGGGGACATTTGCCGCACTAATTCTTATCCGATGCTCGATCTGCCCGTTAACGGCGGTTTGACTGTTGGTTTTCAAGCTGGTATGAAGTATGCCGCCCGTAAGGGCTATAGCTATGCTATCCAGTTCGATGCGGACGGTCAGCACATGCCGCAGTATATCGCCGAGATGAAGAAGAAGATGGACGACACCGATGCCGAGATCGTTATCGGTTCGCGTTTTGTCCAGTACAAGAAAGAGCATTCGGTTCGCATGTTCGGCTCAAGGATCATCACCTTTATTGTGAAGATGACCACCGGAAAGCGCGTGAGCGATCCAACTTCGGGCATGCGTATGTTTAATCGCCGCATGATTGAGCTCTTCTCTAAGGACATGAGTCTCAATCCCGAACCCGAGACAGTGGCGCATCTCATCAGGAAGGGTGCGAGGGTCGAAGAGGTCCAGGTGTCGATGCGTGATCGCACGACGGGGGAGAGCTATCTCAATCTTACGCGCTCTGCTGCGTACATGATCCGCGTATGCACTTCTATTCTCTTCGTTCAATGGTTTAGGTGATTCGGTTGACTCTTTCGCTTCGCGTTGTGCTCATTGTTTGCGCCGCGCTGGTTCTTCTTTTCATCATTAGGCGGATAAAGAAGTCGAAGATCGATGTTATGGATTCGATTTTCTGGCTCTTCTTCTCGTTGAGTTTTTTTGTTTTGGCTCTTTTCCCGCAGGTAGCTTCTTTCTTTGCCGGTTTGCTGGGCTTCCAGACTTCAGCAAATTTTGTTTTCGTATATGTGATCGCCGTCCTGGTTATGCGCGATTTTTCGAATACGACCAAGATTGCCGTGTTGCGCAAGAAGGTAGAGGGGCTTATTCAGGAAGTTGCGCTGAGGGGTTAGTTTGCATTATTTTCAAGCAGTGCAGAATGGCTTTTTATGCGATTTGCTTCTTCTGGATTTTGCGATCTGTTTAGCCGAAGTGCTCAGGCAGAGAACAGGGAAATAACCGCACCGGCTCCGGTGCAGTCAAGAGCTGGGCGGAGATTGCCCGTGCAGTCTTCGATGCTGCCAACGGCAATGGCGATAAGGTCGTTCCGGTGAGTACCGCTGATTATTACGCGAGTGCCGAGGGGCCTATCGCACCTCGTCCGGTTCATTCGGCTCTTGACTTGTCCAAGCTCGAGGCGGCAGGATTCTACATGCCTGATTGGGAAGAAGAGCTGGGGGAGTATCTTAAGGTATTCTAGATCCGTTGTGTAATATGGCCTGTCTATTATTACGATCAGTTAAATCTTCCACGGACTATTATTAGTTGAAGGATTAATGCACTTGTTGGTCATTCGTGGAAAGGGCGCTTTTTCGAACGATTTATATCCATTTATATCCCTTTATTGCATTAGTCGTTAAGTGTTTAGACGCCTAATTCGCGGCTTTAGTCTGCTGAGCGCAAAGCGGCCGGCTTTGAACCACCCGCTATGCGGGTGGAGCCAAACGGCTTTAGAAAGCCACCCTTCCGACCGATATTGACGATTATTCAGCTCGTCGGTATTCGAGTCGAAGGGGTGGCAACTGTGGCCTAGAAGGCTTGCAGCTTTTCCCGTACGAGGTGGATGTTCGGGTGTCACATCGTCTTCACGCCGAGGTATAGGCGTAAAGTGATCTACAACTAAATTAGAAACGACATAGGGAAGATCTGTTTATGTTCACTGAGAAGTGGTTCGAGGGGCTGCTGTGAAAATCTTGGTCTTCTTTTGGTCTAGGACTCCTTCCGGAGTCTCCTTTTGAATTTGTGTGTTAGTATTAATTACCTAATAGGTAATTCTATTTGGTGGCGAAGAGTGGAAGTCGTCTATGAATCGAAGTGCGTTGAAGAGCAGTGTACAAATTTGTCGGCAGCAAAAAAGCTTGTCGGGGGCAACGAGTCTATTGCCTTAGCGCTTCTCGCAAGAGTCAACTTGCTTGAGCAGGCTGTAAACTTCAAGGACGTAGTCGTTCAACCTCAGCTTCACTTCCATGCTCTGTCAGATAAGGGAAGACATAAACTGGCAGGTTGTTTCGCAATCGATGTCAAGGGACGACGGTGTCCATGGAGGTTGATCATTCGCCCTCTTGACGAGAATCATGAACCATTTACTCCTTGTCATATCGATGAAATCGCCGAAACAGTTGAAGTTGTAAATATTTTGGAGGCGAGCAAGCATTATGAGTAACTATATCGAATACAAAGATAAAATCGCTTTTCATCCCGGATACTATATCAATGAGCTCGTTGACGATAGCGGGCTCACACAGCAAGATTTTGCCAAGCGGCTTGACACAACTCCCAAAAATTTAAGCAAGTTAATTAATGGACAGCAGCGCCTTACGCCGGAAATGGCCGCTAAGCTTTCTAAAATGCTGGGAACCAGTATTGATTACTGGCTTAATTTGCAGAATGCGTACGACTCAGTTCTCCTCGAAATCGACTCTACAAGGAATCTCGAAGAAGAAAAGGCTGTTTTAAAGGATATCGGTTACAGTTACTTCAGAGATAACTTTGGGTTACCGGATCTCCCGCGAAGATTGTCCGAACAGGTTGCAGCAGTCCGTTCATTCTTGGGCGTCGCCTCGCTTACGGTTCTAACAAAATCAGACCTTTCGATTAGTTTTAGAAGCTCGATGGACAACGTTGACAAGAGGACTGTTGCCAAGGCGAACGCGATGACCCAGATTGCTATTAATTTAGCTCGGAAGGTCGATGCTCCTCCGTTTGACAAATCAAAATTCGAACTCGCGGTCAATAGCGCTTTGAAACAGACAACGAACCATGGTGGTTTTTATCCTCTAATTTATCAATCATTTCTTGATTCTGGCGTGGTCCTTGTTGTACTTCCAAATTTGTCTGGATCTAAAACAAATGGGGCCACTAAAAAGATTGGCTCTAAAATTATGCTTATGGTGAATGACCGTAGGCTATACGCCGATTCTTTTTGGTTCACGCTCTTTCATGAGGCTGGTCATATTCTCAATGACGATCTTGGAATTTCTTTTGATCAAGATTCCGGAGAGAAGGAGGAGCGTGCCGATCGCTTTGCAGCCGATGTCCTCATTGACCCGGTAAAATATTCCAACTTTGTTGATCATGGGGTTTTTAGTTTGGCAGCCGTTATTTCTTTTGCCAAAGAAATAAACCGCGATCCCGGCATCGTACTAGGCCGTCTGCAAAATGACGGTCTGGTTCGCCACGATGACCATCATTTGGTGTCTTTGCGAACGCGCTACAGGGTCATTGCTGATTAACGGAAATAGAAAACGTTCATTATAAGTGGGAGATGCATTTATTGCGAATGTATCTACATTTATTGAGGTTCGCTAAGCAGCGCTTCGAGTGATCACCGGGAATTGACTACAGCAATCGGCATCAAGATTGCGGAGAGTTTTACTCGGGTGTTGATGTTCACTAAGAAGTGGTCCGAGCGATCACCGGGAAATGGGCACCGTGAGCACGAAAAATTGAGCAGTTTGAGCAAGAGGGCCGCGCCCCCGGGGACCGGGGGCGCGGCCCTCGCCGTATGGTTTCCCCGGGCGGTCGCTTTGGCGAGCCCGCCCGGGAAGGATAGAGTAGATGACCGTGCCCCTTTGTTTGTGGCAAGCAAAAAGTTAACAAAAGGGGATGCTGACGAAATGTCTACTTGCCGAAACGCACACGGCGGTGCGCACCTGCTCGTCGGAGAAGGAGCGGGGACGTACCTTGCCTGCGTGCAGGCTGCCGCTCTCCTCTGGCTCTCTGAGTCAGTTGCACAAGGAGCCTCTGTTCGGTTAGCCGAGCCCCTTATCACGCCCGTGGCGCTGCACCCGTATGTGATGTACAGTTCGACGGTCCTCATTCTGTCTTCGTATGAGTGCATCCATCCTCCTAACGTCGTCCGTTAGGTACGGGCTTTCGGTACCATCTTCTTTGCTCAATTTTCGGTGACCATTCGGACCACGTTTAAGTGAACATCAACACGTGACCGCACGACGGGGGAGAGCTATCTCAATCTTACGCGTTCTGCTGCGTGCATGATACGTGTGTGCACTTCTGTTCTTTTTGTTCAATGGTTTAGGTGATTCGGTTGACTCTTTCGCTTCGCATTGTGCTCATTGTTTGCGCCGCGCTGGATCTTCTTTTCATTGTCAGACGAATAAAGAAGTCGAAGATCGATGTTATGGATTCGATTTTTTGGCTCTTCTTCTCGTTGAGTTTTGTCGTATTGGCCCTCTTCCCTCAGATAGCGTCTTTCTTTGCCGGTTTGCTGGGCTTCCAGGCTTCAGCTAATTTTGTTTTCGTGTATGTGATCGCCGTCCTGGTCATGCGCGATTTTTCGAATACGACCGAGATTGCCGTGTTGCGTAAGAAGGTAGAGGGGCTTATTCAGGAAGTTGCGCTGAGTAGTTAGTTTAGCTTTTTGGCGCTATCCGCCGATTGATTCCCTACCCACTTTGTTTTCTTAATTTGAGATTGCCCCAAATAGGTTGCAGTGCTAATCCCAAACCGATTGACTGGGATAATATCGTCATTCTGCAGAGTTTGTACCCATGACGTGATGCTGCGTTTTGAGTGATGTGCGAAACCATGAAATAGTTCGCGCCATCGTTTCCTTTTGGTTCGCATGGCAAATTGAAGTGGGGATTAGAAATCAGGCAGAACTTAGTAATGGTGTGTGTGAAATCGAGGGGGCTAGCGTCTTTACATAATTGAATGCGTACAGCTTTAAGATTAGCAAGGGGAAATAGGTGAAGGGATGGAATTCAACAATATCGTTATTAATGCTATCGTAAGCGGAACTGTTGCAGCTCTTGTTTCGGGCATATTTCAGCTTGTTGACACTCGTAATGGGAGTGATTATCAAAGGTGGCAATACTTTGATTCGCGTAAAGTTGATGAGTACTTTGTTGCGTTGGAGGCCTATTCGACGCTTGTGAATAGCCTTTATGATCTCGGCGCGGCAATGTCAGGGAGAAAGAGTCCTGATGACTGTGAGGAACTAGACGAGAAACAAGAAATGATCGACCGCGATAGAAGGGGGAGCGAAGCGCTCGAAACTGCGTTTATTGCCCTCAGGAATGCCGCTTTGGCTTCAACTCGCCTGGATTTACTTGGTTCGATACGTGCAAGGGAGGACTTCACTTGTGTTCAAAAAGTTTATGACGACTATGCAAGAGAAGTGATAGAAGAGGTAAAGAGGGATGGTATCTTTAGAGCCTCATCCTTCAATTCGATGATGGTAAAGATGAACAATTCGATTGCTCGTTTGGTGGATAATGCAAAGGTTGATTTAGGGCTCTAAATGTAATCATGGAATTCGTTTCGTTGGTTGCCAGCTGGCAAGATTATGTTTGTGCGCGGTGATAGTAAATGGGGGATTTAGCTCATTGCGTGAATTGTTTACGCCTGCATAGAGAACTCCTGCTGCGTTCAACGCTTTAACGAAGCGCGTGTTCCATCTATAGGTTCTGGGCAATAAGGGCGTTGACGTTGAGGAGGTAAAAGACTGCTGAATTATTGTTGAATTGCAGGAGCGTTCAAATTAGAAAACAGACATGGCTATAACCTTTTGCGATTTCACTCTCGCTAAATCTCGCGCAAGAAAAGGCAATCGATGATGCTACGAGAATTAGCTAAAACTATGGTAAGAATGTTTTGCGGGTAATAATAATATCGAATGTTTGGGAATTGAGCATATGTGGTTAACTTTCGCTTTTTCATACCTATTGCTGGTGGCGCTGATGACTCCCTTTGCGTTAATGAGCAGGTTTAGCGGTTTTTCTTGGGCCGCTTCAATTTGTTTGGCTCCCGTGTGTGGCATTACGCTGCTTGCCGTTTCAGGAATAACTCTTTGCGCATTTAGTATTCGCACGGGTTTGGTTGGCATGTGTCTGGCTTCTTATGCGTTTGCGCTGATGCTGTTTTCCATCTTAAAAAAGCTTCGATCTCCCAAGGCATGTTCGCCGGTCCTGTACTCAGATTCCCAGAATTCGTTTATATTGTTAGCCATCTTTCTTGTTGTAGCAGTCCTGTTTTATCTGGTTTTCTTTGTAAAGCCGTTGGATGGTCCTTCTTCTTTTATTCAATTTAGTGATAACGCTTCACATCTTGCCCGAATCGAAACAATGGCAAAGGACGGCTATTTTTCAACTATTAAAACAGGAATTACGCCTATTGATTTTTCGTCAGCCACCGATGCTGCGGATAATATTCATAGGGGATATTATCCGGCAGGTTTTCATATTCTATCTGCTCTTATAGTGAGCGCTTTTAGCACGTCGGCTATTTTGGCTGAAAACGTTGTGATTTTCTTTTTTCTCTCGATTGTCTATCCATTGTCATTTTTTATTTTCTACAAAGTGATATTTGATCGCAGAGAAATGATCATAGCGGGTCTTCTTGCTATGGTTGTTTTTATGGCATTCCCTCTCTCCCTTATTACCTATGGTCCGTTATTCCCAACAATGGTCTCGGGTATTTGTCTTCCGCTAGCTGCTGCCTTTTTTATTCTTGCCTTTGATTGCAGGGGTAATGTCACATTTGATGTAAAGCCGTTAATCATTTTCTTTGTAGTCTGCTTTGCCCTGTTTACATTGCAGCCAAATACTATTTTTGCTTTGGCAGTTTTGCTTTTGCCTTATTGCTGCCACTACCTATATTTACTTGGTTCTGATGTTTCATCCAGGCGTTGTAAACCAGCCCGGCGTTTTTTGTATCCAATCTTGTTTATTCTATTTGCTGGAGCTGTTTGGTTTGCTGCTTATATATCCCCGCTGTTTCATAGTGTTGTTTCATTTACGTGGGAAAAACTGCTGACACCTGAAGAGGCAATTTGTAGCGTTTTAGATTTAAGTCTCAGGTGGGGCTTTCCTCAGGCTGTTCTCGGCTTCTTTGTGCTTCTTGGTTTTTTAAAGCTGTGCTTTGACCCGAGCAGACGCTGGCTTTGCACGTCGTATGTTTTAATGGCAATAATCTATATTGTTGGTATTTCGACCGAGGGCTTTTGGAAGCATCTTTTGGCCGGCTTTTGGTATACCGATCCGTATCGAACTGCTGCATGTGTTGCTTTATTTGCCATTCCGATTGCTTCGGTCGGGATTGGCTTTTTGATGAGTTTGGTACAGTCTTTTCTTGAAAGGATCTTCTGCATCAAGGGGTGTAGAGTCCACGCAATAATTATTGCCGTTTCTTGTGTTGCTACCCTGATTATTTGTTCTCTTCTTATTACACAGGATCGATATCAGCCTTTTTCCAATCCTGTTAACCAGTTTCAGCAGAATGGCGTCAGTGAGACTCGTGCATTGCTGGCAATGCTTAACAATCTGGAGCAGCTTAACAAACCTGGCGAAGATGCGCTTTTGAGTGGAGAAGAAATTGAGTTTTTATCTGAAGTAAAAACAGTTGTTGGTAATGACATTGTTCTTAATAATCCTTACGATGGCAGTGTGTATGCGTATCCTCTAAACGATATTAATGTGTACTACAAAGGGCTCGATGTTCCAAAGAGTGAGGATAATCAGTTAATCAGAACTCGCATTAATCTTTATTCACACGATGCTAGTCTCAACGCTTCTGTCGAAGCAACGCGTGCCCGATATTTACTGCTTCTTGATACAACAAATTACATTCCCGTTAGCGACAATGCGGCATGGTCAAAATATGTGATATATCCTGTTGGAAAGTGGCCAGGTTTCGAAAATGCGTTTAAAGATGGTGTTGATGCAGAGCTGATGTTGTCTAAGGGCAAGTGTAGCTTGTATAGAATTAATTAATCTACAGGAGCATTGTAGTTGATGGCTAAAGAAACAAAACATTTTAGGTACATGGACGTTCTCAATGTCCTTTCCTGCTTTGCCGTTGTTGTTCTTCATTGCACGACGGTTGTATATGTTAACCAAGGCGATGTGCAGTGGTTTGTTTCTGTTGCATTGCAGTCGCTGTTTATGTTTGCCGTACCGGTTTTCTTTATGATCAGCGGAGCAAATCTTATTGGATACCGTTCTCGGTACTCTACCAAAGTCTTTTTTCAAAAGAGGCTCAAGCGTGTTCTGATGACGCTCGTTGGCTTTAGCTTCTTTATTTATGTCCTCAGCTGCCTTGCGCCGACACAGCTTGGTCTTCCGGCAAGATCTTTCTCCCTGTCTGAGTTCATTCAACTGTTTCTAACGAATCAAATTTGCGACGTTTATTGGTTTATGTATTCAATTTTGATTTTGTATTTGATCATACCGCTATTGGCTTCTTTTGCGTCGAACAAGCGTTTGCTGGAGTATGCCATTGGTCTCTGTATTGTCTCAACTGCAGTAATTCCTTTTGCAAATCGATTTGCGCCAAACCATAATTTGTTCTCAGTGTTTGCCGTACCGTATTTGACGGGTGCGATAATGTACTACTTAATTGGCTACTACATTGTTACGTATTCTCCTTTTGAAGGTCGTGCCGAGAAAATGCGTCCGGTTTTCCTGATCGCCGCAATTTGTTCCGTTGTATTTATGGCGCTTATGACCATCAAGACAAATGCACCACACACGGCGCTGTCCGGTGCGTATTCGGATTACGATAACTTTTATAACGATTACCTGCATCTTCCGGTTTTGGTGTACTCAATTTCACTTTTCATGCTGGTCAGATCGCTGGAGCCGCTTTTCCAATCTGATAAGCATTCGTTCATTGCTGTAATTTCGAAACTGTCTTCCCTTAGTTTTGATGTTTACGCTGTACATATGATGTTTATTTGGGCTTTGGACGTCTATGTTTTGCATAACATCTTTTGGGATGCGGCGATTCGCCCGTTCGTGGTTTTTGCACTTTCTCTTTTGTTTGCTTTTGTGCTGGAGTCCCTCAAAAAGCTCTGCAGAAATACGCGAATTGCAAAATCCTAAGGGTGTAAACATGCTGCTATGCAATTAAGTAAGCGTTTGTTGTGCACCACTGTCGCTATCGAGGCTCGACGCTTAAAACTAAGGCAAAAAATGACCCCCATTTCCTCCGATTTTTTCTTGGGAGGAAATGGGGGTCATAAAATTGCAACTCTACTGTTGCTTCGCTAGATTTCGAAGATTGCTACTTCATGTTCCTAACGGCCCTCACCGCAGATTTCATCATCTCTCGCCTCGCGCTACCGACTGGCGCGATGGGATCGATGTATTTACGAAGCGGGTTTTCGGGTGATATCGCATGTTCATGCATGATGAGGGGGGAGGAAGAAGCTGTTCTTTCCGGTCCCGCCAACATGCTCATAAGGGATTCGTAAAAGGGAGTCTGGCGAGCATAGGTCCAATAGGTGGCGCTTCGGTCGCACGAGGAGAACTTCCAAGGCTTTTCGAATCCTGCATAGTGAATAATTTTCTCGTGATTGCGCGAATCGTTGAAGGCATCAAATGCAGAAGCGGGTGCAAAAGAGAAGACGTTTGCAATGCGATTATTGCAGTCGATCATGACGTTCCAGTCGTAATCAAGCCAAGTTACGCGGCCTTCGCAGTGCGCGTTCAGAACATCTTGATCGTTGTAGATAAAGCGATCATCGGAAGCGTAATCAAGCCACGTCTCAATTGAATAGAGCTTGCGCATCTCGGCAGTATTAAGTACAAGGACGCCTGCCTGGAAGTAATCGTAGGGGTTTTCCATGCCCAGGACTTTTTTGGCGTAGGCAAGGCGCTTGCCGTCCTTCATGTTAAGGTTGCCCAAGAAATCGATATCGCGGGCAGCGGCGAGGAGATTATTGCCCAAGTCCACGCTATAGAGCTCAGAAATATCGCCCTGGATAATCAGGTCGCTATCAAGGTACAGAACCTTGTCGTAGTAAGGCAAAATCTCTTGAATTAAGAAGCGATAATACGTTTCAACGCTGATGTGAGGGTTATTGGTGCTCAAATCATGGCGAAACACGTGTTCGCTTACATCGCAAAAACGCAATGACATGTTGTCAAACTGTCCAAAGAATCTCTGCATGGTAGATTGATTATCTCCGGCAATATCCCTATGGAGCACAACCACATCGTAGAAATAGTCTTCCGAGGCGTTGAGAAGTGTGGAATAGATTGTGGTGGTAAGCATAGGAACATAGTTGTTGTCTGCAGCGAAAACAACCGGAATGATCTGTTTACCGTTTGCCTTGGCATAGGGTGCCTCGAAAGGCATGCGGCGATCCGGCCTTCTAAAGTGAACGCACTGTAGCTCTGCTGTCTTCCAGCCAGTTTCCATACGTTCGTGATGAATGAGGTAGATATTAAGCAGCCTCTCGGCAAGATGCCCGGGGGTGCGTACCCCCTCTTTTGAATAACGGGACATATCGGTTGTGGAAACGAACTCTTCAAGCAGGGGGAAAAGCCATGCGCAGTAATCGTTAAAAATCTTGCGCTTCATGATGAACATGTTACAGAAGCGCCCCACGTGGCCACTGAGGAACTTGTCGGCGTCCTGCCCATATTCCGGATGCTGTTTTTTGAGGATGGAGACGATCTTGTCCAGGTCCTCAACGAATAATTTGTCTGCGGCGTCGTATTGAGAGCGCAGGGTGGCATTTTGTCCAGCATAGGTGCGAATATCCTTGCGCTCGGTGGTGATGACGTCGTACTGAGCCACAAACTTCTCGATGCTCTCGTCGTCCAGTGAGTACTTTTTTTGAGAAGCCGCATCGATGAAATCATCCATAATCTCGCCGTAGATATTCTCATCGTGGCGTGTGCCCGAGAAGTCAAAATAGCGACGGTAATGGCAAAAACCGACATATTCGCTCGAGGTGTTTTTCCAGGCCCAGTACTGGGTTGTCAGTTCGCAGTACATGGGATTGAGATCCGATATATTGTTGCCCTTATCGTCGTGGAATGCCCAAGGGAATCTGTCGTTGCGGAGGCTGCAGCCAACTTGCACTGGCTGGAGTATCGAGCTGTCAAATAGCTCGACAGGCTTGTGCGCCGAGACGAAGATGCGAATATTTTGGTTTTCATAGCTTTTGCGCTTTGCCATGTTGATCAGATCGTTTATGTGGACGTGAGCTGCGGTGTAGAACGACATGAAGCGTGGGGAAGTTGCAGCCTCAGTTGATGCCAGCCCCTTTGCGTGCTCATACCAAGCGAGGGCCATGTCATTTGCGGGGGTGTTATTTGCTTGCAGAAGGCCATATGCCCTGTCGCGAGAAAGGCGCATGAGCTCTTCTGCAACGGGCATTTTGCCCATTACCTTTGCGGCTTCGTCGGCAGCATCGAGCTTTTGGTCTTCTGGTACGCGAACGAGCCAATCGTTGAAAAGCAGCTCGTACATTTTTACAACAGCATCCGAACAGGTTTTTTTGATATCGAAGGCATCGAAAGCGGCTGCAAATGTCCTCATGTGATCGACGTTGGCTTGAAAATCGGAAGCGCCTTTGAAGAAGGCCGATGTCGAGAGGGAAGAGTCGGAATTGACGCCTCGACCCAGGTAATAACGCACACCGACAATATCGTTGACGGTGTATTGTGAGCGTGCGTTTGCGAGTGTGACAAAAGACTCGTAGGCGTCCTCAGCTCGCTCAAGCCTGTCGTCAGTCATCGCCGCAAACACTCTGCGGAAGAAGTCCCCCGCATAGACACGCTGAGTGATACGCCAGTCCTGAAGGTAGCCCTTGTGTGCACTGAAGACGGCTTCAAATATGTCTTTATTGAACAGGGGATCAACGGGTGCATTGATGTAGTTCTGGAAGTTGGAAGCCTCGTTGTCGCTTACACCGGCATTGACGACATCGATGCCAAAGTGAAGGACATCACAGGGGGTAGCGTTGAGATAAGAGTCGAACTTGGCAAGGCAGTCGTCGCCGAGTTCGTCATCTGAATCCAGGAGAATGATGTAGTCGCCGGTGCTTTTTGCAACGGCAATTTTTCGCCCGAGGTGCTGTCCGCGGTTCGTATCTTGGATGAGCGGTATGACACGGCTATCCTTTTGAGCGTATTGCTCAAGTATCGATGCGGTGGAGTCGGGGCTTCCATCGTCGACTATGATGAGCTCAAAATCGGTAAACGATTGAGCCAGGACGCTGTCGATGCAGGCGGGCAGATATTCTTCATCTTTATATGATGAAACGCAGATGGAAAAGCGTGGCATGTCGTTCTCCTTACGGGCTACGTATCTAACAGTCATTATGATAATCTTGCCGTCTGCCACCAATGGAGACAGACGACGAGCGCGTACAAACACAGCAGAAGTGTAGGACGATTTCTGCCTTTCATTTTGATGGGACCATCAAAAACGCCCCGCACAGCACTGGCTGCACGAGGCGTATCCATAAACGTTGGGGTGCGCCATGTCGGATTCGAACCAACGACCTTGGGATTAGAAGTCCCCTGCTCTATCCAACTGAGCTAATGGCGCATGTGCACCTGATTATACCGTGCCGATCCGGTTCGCGATATGACAAATAAAGCTTCGGGATTGCTGCTTCATGTATGGGATAATCATCCCATAATTATGGTATTCTCAGCATAACAGCAGTTAAGGAGGCCGTTATGCCCATTTGCGTTCCCATCAAGGACCTTAAGGATACGTCGAAGTTCACAAATACGGTTCTCTCTGCCACAGAGCCGGTTGTCGTTACAAAGAACGGCAAGGAATCGTTCATTGCCATGTCTCCGGCCCAGTATGAGGGCCTGCGCCTCGAGGCTGCTCGTTCGCGTCTGTACCGGATTTTCGATGATCGTGAGGCGCAGATTATAGCGGGAGACGTTCATGAAGCGGAGCAGACTGCCGACTACCTCAAGACGCGTTATGGCCTATAAAGTTGTTGAGACCGATGCCGTGCGCGATGAGCTTGTGAGGACGTTAGATTATCTGGAGTTCGTGCTGTTTGAGCCTTCGTTTGCCAAGAAGCTTGCCGGGGCGTATCTGGAGTTTCTCGGTAACATCAAATCATCTCCTGCTCTGTCCCCGAGGACAGGGACTCGCGATTGCGGGCGGCTGGCTACCGCAAGGCGAGTCTGCTGGGCTATATTGCCTTGTACTTGGTCAAGGACGATACGGTTGTGGTCGTTCACCTGTTCCGTCAATCGCAGGATCACGCGCAATTGGTATAGCGGCTACTGCCCCTCTGCCTTCGCTACTCCACATCCTTGTCCGGCTGGATAAGCTCCTCGTAACGGCTAATGTGCTCGCGGCCGCCTTCGATCTCGGGCAGCAAGAAGTAATAGAGGGTTTCGACAATCGCCATGGCCGAGATTTTGGAAAACGCAAAGTCGCCCGTGGTGAGCAGCGCCTCGTGGTTCACGGTGCGCAAAACGTATGAGGCCTGGCGGGCGAGGGGAGACTGCTCGTCACTTGTGATCGCGATCACGCAGGCACCACGGTTTTTGGCTGCCTGGGCAATGCGCATCAGGCGCTGGGAACGTCCGGAGTTGGAGATTACGAGCAAGACGTCTTCGGACTGCATGGTGAGGGCAAAGCCCACGGCAATCTCGCTCACCTCGTGCGTGGTGCAGCGCAGTCCCAGCTGTGAGAACTTAAACGTGGCATCGAGCGCGACGGAGTTGGTGTTGCCCACCGCAACGATTTGGATAACGCCGGCACCTGCCAAGCGCTTTACCACCGCGCTGATCGTCGGCCCATCGAGGCCGCGCAGCGTTGCCTCGAGCTCGCCTACCTTGGTGGCCAGGATGCTTTTAAGCGAGTCTTCCACATTTTCGAGCGACACTTCGCCATCGAGGTCCAGCCCGTCATGCTTGAGCGTGAGGTCGCGCCCGAGTGAAAACTGGAAGCTACGGTAGTTGTCAAAGCCCAGGCGTTTGCAAAAGCGCGAGATCGTGGCCTCGGAGGTGCCGCTGCGGCGCGCGAGCTGTGCGGCGGTCATGGCGGGGGCCTCACCACGATGCTCCAGGATGTAATCTACGATGCGCTGCTCTGAGCTCGAGAATTCGCGGGTAGACGTGATGAGCGATAGCGCACTGAGTTCTCCTCCGGCCATGGTGACCTCCGTTATTCGGTAAACGGTATGAGTTTTGTTTTACTGAAACCATTATCACCGGCTCTGAGCTGGGTTTTGACGAAAACATTTCATATACCGTTCACCGGCGTGGAAGAACCTTTCACCCTGTGCGGTATCCCACTGTGAAGAAGCCGTGTACGCGCGTGCTATGATTTTCGTCGAAAACCCGGGAGGAGTGCGCGCGTTGCACACCTTGCGGATGATTGAGAATGCAGCGCCCAGAAGGGGAGGGTGCTCACCTCTAGAGAGAAGGAGGGACGTATGGCTCAGCAGTATGACGTTATCGCGGCAACCGGATGTCCGACCGGCATCGCGCATACCTTTATGGCAAAGGAGGCGCTGGAGAAGGCTGCGGCTGAGCGCGGGCTCACCATCAAGGTTGAGACCCACGGCCAGGTTGGAATCGAAAACGAGCTTACCCCCGCAGAGATCGCCGGCGCCCGTGCTGTCGTAGTCGCTGCCGACAAGGACGTTCAGGCAGAACGTTTTGCCGGTAAGCCCCAGGTGACGGTCGGCGTATCCAAGGCTCTGTCCGTCGAGGCCGCAGGTGCCCTGATCGACCGCGCCCTGGCTGCCAAGGGCGACGCCTCCAAGGTTGTCGCTGCAGCAGACGACGCTGCAGAGGAGAAGGAGTCCATCGGACACCAGCTCTACAAGCACCTTATGAACGGCGTTTCCCACATGCTCGTGTTCGTCGTTGCCGGTGGCGTGCTTACCGCGGTGTCGTTCCTGTGGGGCATCATGTCGTTCGACTCTACGAACGCTCAGTACAACACCTTTGCCGCGATGCTCAAGATCATCGGCGGCATTGCCATGAACCTCATGGTTCCCGTGCTTTCTGCCTACATCGCTGAGTCCATCGGCAAGCGTCCGGCGCTCGTTCCCGGCTTCGTTGCCGGTATGATCGCCATCACCGGCCTTCCCGTCTCGCCTGAGACCGGCCTGATCGATGCCGGCGGCTCGGGCGTGGGCTTTGGCTTCCTCGGCGGTATCGTTGGCGGTTTTCTTTCCGGCTACGTTGTTCTGCTGCTGGAGAAGGTCTTTGCCAAGCTGCCCCAGAACCTCAACGGCCTGAAGGCCATTTTCCTGTATCCGCTGTTCTCCACGTTCATCGTGGGTATGGTTATGCTCGGCATCTCCGGTCCTATGGCTGCTATCAACACTGCCATGATGGACTTCCTTAAGGGCCTCTCGGCCTCCGGCCCCATTGTCCTGGGCCTGGCCATTGGCTGCATGTGCGCCTTTGACATGGGCGGCCCGGTCAACAAGGCTGCATACGTCACCGGTACCGCTATGCTCACCGAGGCTCTCGCCGCAGGTGTTGGCACCGATACGTACAACTTTGGCACCAACTTCATGGCTGCTGTTTCCGCCGCCTGCATCGTTCCTCCGCTGATCACCACCTTTGCCGTGGTTGTGGGTAAGAAGTACTTTAGCCAGGAAGATCACGACGCCGGTATCGTCAACTTCATCTTGGGCTGCACGCACATCACCGAGGGCGCCATTCCGTTCATGACCAAGAACATCTGGCCCGTCATGCCCATCATGATGATCGGCTCCTCTATCGCCTCTATCCTCACCATCTTCTTTGGCGTGCACGATCCCGCACCCCATGGCGGCTTCCTCGTGCTGCCCGTCGTGGATGGCGGCCTGCAGTGGGTTATCGCCATTCTTATCGGCGCCATCGTGGGCGGTATTCTCTTCGTGCTCTTCAAGAAGGTTGAGTACGGCAAGAAGCAGAAGGCAGCTCCTGCTATCGAGGCTGCTCCGGCAAAGGCTGCCAAGGCTGTTGCCAGCACCACTGCCGAGGCTCCCGCTGCCGACGGTTTCGTCAAAGAGGAGAACATCTTCTTGGGACAGGACTTCGCTGGTCGTGACGACGTGCTCTCCTTTATCTCCAACGAGGCCGTGAAGAACGGTATCGCCGATGACGCCGATGCGCTCATGCAAGCCTTCCTTGCTCGCGAGAGCGAGGGCACCACGGGCATGATGGACGGCTTTGCCATCCCGCATGCCAAGTGCGCTGCCGTTAAGACTCCCGCTGTCATTGTGGTGAAGGACGATTCGGGCATTGCTGATTGGGACACCATGGATCAGGCTCCGGTCAATGTGGCCATCGCCTTGCTCATCCCCGAGACTCAGGCGGGCACCACGCACCTCAAGCTTCTTTCCAAGGTTGCCGAGGCGCTTATGGACGAGGACTTCCGTACCATCGTCAAGGGTGCCACCGAGGCCTCCCAGTTGCTCGCTGCCATTAGCGGCCGTCTTGCTTAACGGCCCTAGCGCGTCTAGAGCAAAACGTTGTCTAGCAGGTGCGTCGCAGGTCCCCCCTGCGGTGTGACAAAAGTCCGGACAAAAGTCCGCAGGTTTATTTGTCATATTTTGCCGTTGAGCAGTTTTTTCTTCCCATTACAGCCGGGTGTGTAAATAACCCTATGTCTTCTCGCATGCTTGGGGGTTAGCCTTTCTTTGAGGTAAACTATACGAGGTATGTTCCACGCATGACCGCATGCTGCGTGTGATCGGTAAAAAAGGAGTCATCATGGTTTCCGAGAAGGTCACCCTTATCAACCCCCAGGGCCTGCATATGCGTCCCGCCGGTCTGTTTGCTTCCACCATGGGCAAGTTCGCTTGCGATGTGAAGGTTGTCGCCATCACGGACGAGGGCTCCACTCGCGAGGTCAACGGCAAGAGCCCCATGGCTTTGATGGCTGCCGGCATCAAGAGCGGCGTCGAGGTTGAGGTTCGCTGCGATGGCGAGGACGAGGCCGATGCGCTGTCCTGTGCTATCGAGCTCATCAAGAGCGGGCTGGGCGAGTAGTTTGCACACCATGCTCTGTATCTTCAGGTAACATAGCGCAGGTGCCTGCCCCACGAGGGCGGGTGCCTGCGTTATTCTATTCGGTGCCGAGTTTTGGCACCAAAGAGAGAGGGACGCCCGACGGGGGCGCCAAAGAGAGAGGACATCTGCATGTACAAGGGAGTAAACGCTTCCGAGGGTATCGGTATCGGCACCGTTGCCGTTGCTGTCGAGCCCGATCTGAGCTTTGAAGCGCACGCCGTTGAGGACGCTGCTGCCGAGAAGGAGCGCTACGCTAAGGCCCTCGACGTCTTCTGCCAGAAGACCGAGGCTCAGGCTGAGGCCATGAAGGTTTCTGTTGGCGAGCACGAGGCCGAGATTATGATCGGCCACATCGCGCTGGCTCAAGATCCCGGCATGAGCGATCAGATCAACCAGGCTATCGACGCCGGCACCTGCGCTGAGCAGGCGCTCGTCGACACCACCACCATGTTTGAGAACATGTTTCTCTCCATGGACGACGAGATGTTCCGTCTGCGCGCTGCCGACATCGCCGACATCCGCACCGGTCTTCTGGCCGAGCTGCTGGGCCGCGAGGTCGTCGATCTCTCCGTGCTGCCGGCCGGCACCGTCATCTGCGTGCATGACCTCACGCCTTCCATGACCGCCACCATCGACAAGAAGAATGTTGCCGCTATCGTTACCGAGACCGGCGGTCGCACCTCTCACTCCGCCATCATTGCCCGCGCTCTCGAGATTCCCGCGGTTCTTTCTGTTGAGAATTCTTGCACCGAGCTCAAAAACGGCATGACCGTTATCGTCGACGGCTCCAAGGGCGTTGTCGTTGCCGATCCGGACGAGGCCACTCTTGCCGATTACACCGCTCGCGCCGAGGCCTTCGCTGCCGAGAAGAAGGCCCTCGAGGCCTATCGCGGCAAGGAGACCGTCACCGCCGACGGCGTGAAGAAGATTCTTGCTTGCAACATCGGCAGCCCCGACGACGTTACCGCTGCTCTTGAGCACGACGCAGAGGCTATTGGCCTGTTCCGCTCTGAGTTTCTGTTTATGGACGCCAAGGAGCTTCCCTCCGAGAACGAGCAGTTCGAGGCTTATCGCAAGGTCGCTACCGCTCTTAAGGGCAATCCCGTCATCATCCGTACGCTCGATGTGGGCGGCGATAAGGAGATTCCGTACCTGCACATGGTCAAGGAGGAGAATCCCTTCATGGGCTTCCGTGCCGTGCGCTACTGCCTGGCCAACCCCGACCAGTACAAGGTTCAGCTGCGCGCTTTGCTGCGTGCCAGCGCCTTTGGTGACGTCAAGATCATGATCCCGCTTGTCACCTGCGTCGAGGAGGTTCGCGCCGTCAAGGCTCTCGTCGAGGAGTGCAAGGCTGAGCTCAAGGCCGAGGGCGTCGAGTTTGACGAGAACATCGAGGTCGGCATCATGGTCGAGACCCCTGCCGCCTCCCTCATCGCCGACAAGCTGGCCCAGGAGGCCGACTTCTTCTCCATTGGTACCAACGACTTGATCGGTTACACCATGTGTGCCGACCGTGGCAACGATACCATTTCCAACCTGTACCAGGTGTACTACCCAGCCGTTCTTCGTTCGCTCAAGAACATCATCGAGAGCGGCGTCAAAGCCGGTATCATGGTTGGTATGTGCGGCGAGGCTGCTGCCGATCCGCTGCTGGAGCCGGTGCTCATCTCCTTTGGTCTGGAGGAGTTCTCCATGTCTGCGCCGAGCATCCTGCGCGCCCGCAAGACCATTTCCCAGTGGTCTAAGGCCGATGCCGATGCTCTTGCCGAGAAGGCCCTGGCGCTTGACACTGCCGAAGAGGTCAAGGCGCTTCTCGAAGCCAATGCTCGTTAATCGTGCAGCGGTCATGAGATAGGTAATTTGCAGGGTCGTACGGTGTGGAATCCCATGTCGTGCGGCCCTGTATTCAAGTTAGGGGGAACCTTTGTTTTACACGCTAACCGCCAACCCTGCCGTCGATATGACGGTCTCCTGTCAGTCACTCGTGCCCGACGAAAACATTCGTTCGAGTCACGCTAGCTACACGCCCAACGGCAAGGGCCTGGACGTGTCGTTTGCCCTTAAGAAATTTGGCGTCGATTCTGTCGCGCTTGGTTTCTTTGCTGGTTTCACCGGGCGTTTTATTGTCGATGAGACCATGAACATGGGCTGTCTCTGCCGTCCGGTGTGGACCGATGGCATCACCCGCATCAATTCGTACCTCAACGATGGCGAGCATGAGTACGGCGTTTTGAACCCGGGCGCTCCGCTTACGCCGCAGGCTCAGGAGGAGCTCTACAGCATTCTGGATACCGCGGGTAACCTTGACTGCCTGGTTGTTTCCGGCTCTGTGCCGCCCAAGGCTTCTCCGGACTTCCTGGATAAGGTCATGGATCATGCCCATGCGCGCGGTGCCGATGTGGTTCTCGACCTCTCCAGCTCCAAGCTCAAGACGCTTGCCTCTAAGAAGCCGCTGCTCATCAAGCCCAACCATCACGAGATGCGCGAGATCTTCGGCGTCACCATCGATACCGATGACGACGCTCGCCGCGCCCTTGCCATGGCTCACGAGGTGGGCGTGCAAAACGTCCTGCTCACAATGGGTAGCCGCGGCTCCGCGTACTTCTCCAACGGTGAGGACATCTGGTATGCCAAGCGCCAGTTCAACATCAAGCTGGTTTCTTCCGTGTGCGCTGGCGACTGCACGCTCGCCGCGTTCCTCACCATGTGGTACAACGATCGCGACAACGTGGAGAGCGCTTTGAAGCTTGCTCTTGCTACCGGCGCAAACGTTGCAGAGAGCGTTGGTCTGGGCGACTTCTCGCATGTCGACGAGTACAGCAAGCGCATCGAGGTCCGCAAGCTTCCTCGTCTGTAGGACGTACGGCTGCCGCCTCGTTTCGAACATATTGTTCGGTCTTTTAGGCCGGGTGCTATATCCCCCTATGGCACCCGGCCTTATTTTTGTGACAAAAGTCCTCAGGTTTATTATGTCACATTTTACCGTTCACGGGCTCAAATCGACCGTTGGCTGAAGTTTGCGCAGGTGGATGATTTAATGTTGAGATGTTCGCCGCCGGCGTGCACCGCTGCTCGTCTTTCGCTTTTTGTCGTGTTTGTTTGTTTTTGTACAGGACTTTCGCGCGTCTTCGATTTGGTACGCTAGGAGCGGTTTTACACAGCAATTTCGCCTCGTGGACCATACAAAGGAGACATCATGATCTACACCCTTACCGCCAATCCTGCGATCGACTACAACATTACATGCGATGGCTTGGAGCCCAACTGCGTCACGCGCACGCGTGACGCCGTCTACAGCCCGAACGGCAAGGGTCTGAATGTTTCTTTTGCCCTTCATCACTTTGGTAAAGACACCGCTATTCTGGGCTTTTTTGCCGGCTTTTCCGGCCGCTTTATCGTCGAAGGCGCCGAGGCCAAGGGCGTCGACGTGCACCCCGTGTGGACCGATGGCATTACGCGCGTGAATGTATTTCTTAACGCTCGGGACCGCGAGTTCAATATGGTGAACGCAGGTGCTGCGGTGAACCCTTCGAACGAGCAGGAAATGTACGACCTGATTGACTCGCTTGAGGATATGGAGTGCCTGGTTATTTCCGGCTCTCTGCCGCCACATACGTCCGAAGATTTCCTTTCGCAGGTTATCTCGCGCGTTAAGGCTCGCGGTGCGGAGTTCGTGCTCGATATCTCGAGCCCTCAGCTGTCCGATCTTATTGCGGAGAAACCGCTGCTCATCAAACCCAACGACGATGAACTGCTCGACATCTTTGGCCTCGAGGTTTCGCTTGATAACGAGCAGACGGTTGTGGACGCGATGGCTGAGCTTCATAAGAAGGGCGCCAAAAACGTGCTGCTCACGCTTGGCGGCAAGGGGGCGTATTTCTCCAACGGCAAGCGTATCTGGTATGCGCGCTGCACGGTGCCGGTAAAGGTGCTTTCGACGGTTTGCGCAGGCGATTCTACGCTCGCAGCGTTCCTGTCCACGTGGCATGACGATCCCGAGCATGTTGAGGATGCGCTGCGTTTGGCCATGGCGACAGGTGCCAATGTTGTTGAGTGCGCAGGCCAGGGCGATTTTGCCAAGGTCGACGAGTACCGCCAGCACGTCGAGGTTCGTGCGATTGCCTAAATATGACAGAAGTCCTCAGGTTCGTTTTGTCATATTTTGCTCGTGGATACCGTTCACGGTAATCCCATTCGGCTCCTATCTGCCCACTGTGTTTTTACGGTGGGCAGATTTAGTTTCAAAGCCATTTTTCGGCTTCACTAGCTGCGGTGTTGGTTATTTGTAAGACGGCGGAGATATATCTGTTGGACGTTGCGGATACCGTTTGTCGTGCAGTTCTTGCCGCCCTTATCCGGCTTTTCATAATGATGGAAAGTGACGGGATGTAGTGGGGGCAATGATGACGGGCACTGCGCGAAAGATATCGCAATCAGGCTATTACCACGTGACGGCTCGCGGCAACGGCAGGCAGCTGATATTCGAGGACGATAACGACAGGCTGCTGTTGTTGGATAAGCTCCGGGATGCCTTTGCCAAGGGTGACATCAAGGTGATTTGCTGGTGTCTGATGGAGAATCATTTCCATCTTCTCGTGTTTGACGAGAAGCAGACGTTGTCCGTTGCGTTTCAGGCGGTTCTTTCCTCTTACGCTCGCCTTTACAATCGAAAGACGGGACATTCGGGGCACCTGTTCGACGCGCGATTTTGGAGCGAACCGATCGAAAACGAGGCACAGCTCCTCGAGACCGTACACTACATTCACAATAATCCGCAAAATGCCGGCATATCTGCGGCGTGCGATTACGCATGGAGCAGCTACGGGCAATATGCGCGGGGCGAGGAGGGGCTTGCCGATACCGATCTTGTGCTGAGCATGCTTGGAGGCGCGGAGGGGTTTGTTGCCCTGAGCGCCCACGCCCCGCTTGCCGGCGAGGTAGACATTCAGTCTGAGGACGCGCGGGGGCTCGATACTCTTCGATACGACGCCCGCGTTGCAGAGGCTCTAATGTCTCATGGTATTTCTCGCGCTGCGGATGTAAAGGCCCTGCCAAAGCCCAAGAGAAACGACCTGCTGCGAGACCTGCGGGGCCGTGGCCTGAGTATTAGGCAGGTTGAGCGCCTTACGGGCATAGGAAGGGGCGTTATCCAGAATCTCGAACAAAGGGATGAAAATGTGACAAAATAAACCCGTGGACTTTTGTCACATTCAGAAAGGGAATCGGTGGAGGATATCAGCGCATATGAGGATGTCGATCTTGAGGGAACGCGGCTTTCGAGGCCTGCGTGTCGCGTGTTGCGCGCGCTCGAGGCGGCGGGTCTCGAGGCGTGGGTTGTGGGCGGCTGGGTTCGCGATGCCCTCATGCATGCGCCTTCTCACGATGTCGATATGTGCTGCTCGGCTCCGTGGCAGCAAAGCAAGGCTGCGCTTAACGCTGCGGGCATTAATGTGGTTGAGTCGGGCATCAAATTCGGCGGCATTACCGCCATTGCGGACAGCGAGCGCATCGAGGTCACCACGTATCGCCTTGATGGCTTCTATACCGATGGCCGCCATCCAGAGGAGATAACCCGGGCCGAGCGCGTTGAAGATGACCTTGCCCGTCGCGATTTCACCGTGAATGCCATGGCGTGGCACCCTGCCCGCGGGCTTCTTGACCTCTACGATGGCGTGGGCGACCTTGCACGCCGTGAAATTCGGGCGGTGGGGGAGCCGCGCCGTCGTTTTGAGGAAGACGCTCTTCGGATGCTTCGCGCCGTGCGCTTTGCTTGCCGCCTGGACTTTACCGTGGAGCCCGTCACGCGAAAGGCCCTGGCAGATTGTGCACCTCTGCTCGATGCCGTCGCTCGTGAACGTGTTGGCGTGGAGTTGCGGGGCGTTCTCGCAACCGGGCTTGGGGGAGATGCTCTTGAGCGCTATCCCGAGGTGATGTGCGCCGCTATTCCCGAGCTTGCGCCCTGTCGCGGTTTTGACCAGTGCAGCATCTATCACGATTACGATGTTTACGACCATACCCACCGTGTGCTTACGGTGGCCTGCGCGCTCGCTCGTGCGCAGGACGATGGGGGCGCTCAGGCGGTTGCTATTTCGCCTTCGCTTATGTGGGCGGCTCTTCTGCATGACATCGGAAAGCCTCAAACGTTTTTTAAGGACGAGGCGGGCCATGGCCATTTTTACGGTCATCCCGAGCTTGGTTCCACGATGGCGCAGAAGATTATGCATCGCCTTGCGTTGCCAAATGACTTGATTCGCGATGCCTGTCTTCTCATCAAATATCATGACCTCCCGCTTAAGGCGGAGCGGAAGAGCCTGTTGAAGATGATGAACCGCTTTGCGGCGGAGGGCGTGGACACCCCGCGGCTCACGGATGAGCTGTTCGACCTTAAGCGAGCCGATGCGCTGAGCAAGTCCGCCCTCTGCTTTGAGTACGTGTGGGAAGTCGAGGACATGCGGGAGATGTTCCACAAGCTACTTGAGGCAGGTGAGGCATATAGCGTAAAGACCTTGGCTATTTCGGGTCGTGATCTTATTGCCGCGGGGGTCGAACCGGGCCGTCGGATCGGTGAGTTGCTGGAGCAGGCTCTCGCAGCGACGATGCGAGGTGGCGTTGTCAACCGTCGGGATGATTTGCTGCGCTATCTCGCGCGGGTGGCCGGCATTTGCGCAGATGCCCCCACCTCGTCTCTTCATGATTCATACACAAATTAGGATGTTTTCAAATCGCCCCTTGCGCAAGGACCTTGGTATCCCGTAATATAGCTTTCGCATTGAGGCAGCAATGCCTCGGCGCATGGCCCGTTCGTCTAGCGGTTTAGGACGCCGCCCTCTCAAGGCGGAGATCACCGGTTCGAATCCGGTACGGGCTACCATCGATTGCTCAGGGCTCCTTCGGGAGTCCTTTTTGTTATAAAGCCAGTTTGATGTCTGGCTTCACAGCCGTTTTTTGATCCGTCTCTTCGGTCGGATTTTAATTCGGCGAAAAAAAGTTTAAATTTGGGCTTGCACACTGTTGGCATCTGCCGTAATATTCTTTCTTGCGCAACGGCAGCAGCCGAGTGCGACTGGATGCATCTTGGGATGTCGTCTAATGGCAGGACAGCGGATTCTGGTTCCGTCAATGGGGGTTC
>JAFEHB010000350.1_pt1 | contig 37703 bp, 35 predicted proteins | sample 9267121 | NCBI WGS metagenome assembly JAFEHB01 (sample SAMN17103336, study PRJNA684904) | human gut metagenome | isolation source: diarrhea sample from child under the age of five | host: Homo sapiens | place: South Africa: Mafikeng, Mafikeng Provincial Hospital | collected 2019-09 | reverse complement strand
ACCCCCCCCCCCCCCCGATTTTTGGCCCGGGTTAATAAAATACCTAAACTAAAGTTCTAAGTTCTTCAAAGGCGCTAGGACTAAAGGACTACTCCACAGTAGAAATTCGGCAGAAGTCTGAACGAAAAGCCAATTACAATCGCTTGGTGATTCCTCTGTAATGGAACCTGTCAGACCCGAGGAGCGAATATCCTCGGGAAGGAAAGCTCTGTAGGAGGAATCATGCAGGAGTCTTTGGTACTAGAGATGCTCGAGACTGGCAAGACCGCAACCTGGCCTGCCAATAGTGGCACTCAGCAAGGCGACGAGTTCGTCGAGAAAGAAGTGAAGGGTGTGCCCTCCACTGACCGCACCAAGCGCATGAAGGAACGCTTCATGAACGCCAAGTGCAAGATGGACATGGAGGCCCCGATCGCTTACACCAAGGCATGGCGTGAGTATGAGGGCAAGCCGCTCTACGTCCGTCGCGGTCTGTCCTTCAAGTACATGCTTGAGCACCTCACTCCGGTTATCCGCGAGGACGAGCTCATCACCATGTCCAAGACCCGCTATGACCGCGGTGCTACCCAGGTTCCGCAGTTCGCTACCGACTTCATGATTTCGTTCCTGACCCAGGCCGAGGATCAGAAGGAAGAGGCTAAGCTCTATTCCGTTGAGGGCGGCGACGAGGCTCACACCGTGAACGAGGAAGGCTGGACCCCCGTTGGTCAGCTCTTCTCCATCCGTGAGGAAGAAGTCCAGCCGATGCTCGACGTCCTGGACTACTGGAAGACTCGTTGCGTCGAGAACGTCTCCGACGACTGGATGAAGACCGCTTTTGACGGCTATGAGGATTACATCAACGCCAAGAAGGTCGGCCTGTTCCCCGGTTCCGGCCTGCACGCTGGCTGCGACGGCCGTTGGATCCCGGCTTACGACGTCGCTCTGGGTGGCTTCAACAAGGTCATCGAGCAGTGCAAGGAGAACATTGCCAAGACCGTCGTGACCACCAAGGAGGTCGCCGACAAGGTCTTCTTCTGGCAGGGCTGCATCTACGCTTGCGAGGGCGCTATCGCTTGGGCAAACAACTATGCCAAGGAGGCCCGTCGTCTCGCTGAGACCGCCGAGGAGCCCCGCAAGACCGAGCTGCTCGAGATGGCTGAGCGCCTTGAGCACGTTCCGGCCGAGCCTGCTCGCAACTTCATGGAGGCCCTCCAGGCCCTGTGGACCGCTCACATCCTCGTTATGTCCGACTCCCTCGCTCTGGGCGTTTCCCCCGGTCGTTGGGGCAAGCTCCTCGAGCCTTACTACGAGAAGGATCTCGCAGAGGGCAAGATCACCAAGGAGCAGGCGCTCGAGGCCATGGAGCTCATCCGCATCAAGTGCTCCACCGAGGAGTACATCACTCCGTCCCTGTGGGCAGCAATGGCTTCCTCCAACTCCTTCATGAACATGGCAGTTGGCGGTCTCGACCCCGTGACCGGTCAGTGCACCGACAACGAGCTTGAGGAGCTCATCCTCCAGGCCGGTATCAACATGCCGACCCCGCAGCCGACCCTCTCCATCCTGCTCTCCAACAAGACCAGCGATAGCCTCGCTCTCAAGGCCGCCGAGTGCACCAAGGCCGGTAACGGCTATCCCGCATGGTACAACTATGAGCAGATGGTTGAGCACAACCTCTGGTGCTATGCTGACGAGAACATCACCCTCGAGGACGCCCGCAACTGTGCACTTTCCGGCTGCGTCGAGAACGGCCTCGCCGGCACCGGTCACCCGATCGCTCACCCCGCTTTCTACAACGAGGGCAAGACCATCGAGCTCGCTCTGCACGAGGGCGTTGACCCCCGCACCGGCATCAAGGTCATGGAGGGCATCAAGCCTGTCAAGACCTATGACGATCTGTGGAACAACTTCGTGACCCTCCGTGAGCACTTCATGAAGGTCTACATGCGCTATTGGAACGAGGTAGTGGCCTGCCAGCGCGATATCCACCCGAAGATCATGGGCTCCATCCTGATGCATGACTGCATCGAGAACGGTCGTCCGGTCGACAACCTCGGTTGCCGCTACAACGCTTCCGTCACCCTTCTTGACTCCGGCACCGTCAACGTCGTTAACGGCCTCGCCGCTATGAAGAAGCTCATCTGGGATGACAAGAAGTACACCATTGACGAGTTCATGGATGCTATGGACCACAACTTCGGCTTCGTCCTCGGCGCCGAGAAGGGCAACTTCTCCATGCTCAACCAGGAGATCGATCCTGAGAAGCACATGAAGTACGCTCAGATTCACCGCGACATCCTCAACGCCCCGAAGTTCGGCAACGATGACGACTACGTCGACGACATCTTCGTCAAGGTGTGGCAGGACTACGATCGCGTCACCGGCTCTGAGACCACCTACAACGGCTACAGGTGGATCACCGCGGCTCTTTCCATCTCCGCTCACGGACCTCACGGCCGCGTGACCGGCGCTACTCCGGACGGCCGCCTCGCTGGCGTTACCCTCTGCGACGGCATCCTCTCCGCTTCGCCTGGTACCGACGTCAACGGCCCGATCGCTCTGATCCGCTCCGGCGTTAAGCTCGACTCCACCCCGTTCGCCTCGGTGCAGCTCAACATGAAGTTCCATCCCTCCGCGATTCGCGGCGACGAGGGCTCCAAGAACTTCGTCGAGTTCATCCGCAGCTATTTCCGCATGGGTGGCTATCACGTCCAGTTCAACATCGTCGACTCCAAGATGCTCCGCGATGCTCAGGACAAGCCGCAGAACTATCGCGATCTGATGGTCCGCGTTGCAGGCTTCTCCGCTTACTGGAACGAGCTTGGTAAGCCAATCCAGGACGAGGTCATCGCTCGTACTGAGTACGAGAGCCTCTAAGCGTTGCATAAGTGTGGCGCCCGGTGTGTTTGGACGCTAGCCGGGCGCCACCTTTTGAGCACGCTCTCATCTATCAACGGGAGATACCGCCCCTGTCTTGGATTGAGCGCTTCTCCCATCCTACCCCTAGGAGTAATAGAGATGGAAGCGAATTCTAACACCGAGAATTCCAATCTGAAATTCTCCGGTTGGTCTGTTACCGTCGCCGCCGTCGTCATCGTGCTTTGCCACATGATGGTTCGCGGATCCTTTGCAACTCTCATCCAAGGCATGTGCGCAAGTACTGGTTGGTCTACGGGTGTTGTTTCTCTGGGCTCGTCCCTCTTCATGGTCTTCTACGGAATCTTTGCATTCCTGACCGGTACTTATATCAATAAGCTCGGCCCCCGCAAGACCTACCTGCTCCACGGCTGCATCATGGCTGCCGGCCTGTTCCTTTGCAGCTATTCCACTGAGCCTTGGCAGTACTGGCTCTTCTACGGCGTTATCGCCGGTATCGGCTCCGGTGCTTTCTGGGCTCCTGTTACCTCGATGGTTCGTCAGTGGTTCATCGATAAGCTCGGCATCGCGATGGGCCTTACCACCGCTGCCGCCGGTGCTGCTATGTGCCTTGGCCCGATCGTGTCCATGAACCTCATCGCCGGCCAGTCCTGGCAGACGATGATGAGGGTCTTCGCAATCATCCTCATCGTCGGCATCGGCATCGCTTCTCAGTTCACCATCATGAAGCCCGAGGATGTGGGCCAAAAGCCGCTCGGTTTCGACGCATTCATGGCTCGCCAGGCTGCTGCTTCCAAGGGTGCCGAGAAGAAGGCCGAGGAGTTCTACGTCCCCTTCAAGTGGGCTGTTAAGCACAAGGCTTTCTGGATTCTCTCCATCCTGTGGTTCTGCTCCAACTTCGCTGAGTTCATCGTTTTCTCCCACGCCATTCAGTACACCACGGGTGACCTGGGTTATGACAAGATGACCGCCACGTGCATCTACTGCCTGATCGGCCTGGTCTTCATCTTCAGCGCTATCGCAGTTGGCGGTTTCACCGATAAGCTCACCGCCAAGATGGGCGATCCCCTCAAGGCTCGCAAACGTGTCCTGACCTTCTCGTACATCGGCTGCGCCGCGATGGCTCTCTGGCTGAACTACGGCGTGCGCCTGACCGCCGATGGTGGCAGCGCTGTCTGGGCCTTCGTCGTGTACGCAGTTGTCTTTGGCTTCTTCTACGGCATCTACATTCCGTCGATTGCCGGTACGGTCGGTGTTGTCTTTGGTCGCAAGGAAATGCCGCAGTGCTGGGGCCTCGTCTCCCTCATCGGCATGGCCGGTGGCGCAGGCCTTGGCCCGTACATCGCAGGCTTCCTGCGCGACGTTACGGGCAGCTACTTTGTTGCCATTTGGCTGGCAACGATTTTCTATCTGCTTGCCCTGGTCTTCGTGAACATCGTCAAGCAACCCACTCGTGAAGAGGTTTGGGGAGAGTAGCAACAGACTACATCCTGCCCCTCTGGCGCACCCGGGCAGACTGCTCGGGTGCGCTTTTCACTAGCAGCCCTGATCTGGAAGGAACAAATGATGAAGACTGAAGACGGTAAGCTCAAAGCGATGATTTTTGATGTCCAGAGCTTTTCTACCCATGATGGACCCGGCATCAGGACGAACGTCTTCTTCAAGGGTTGTACGCTGCGTTGTCCCTGGTGTGCAAACCCCGAATCCCAGAAGGGCACCCCACAGCTCCTCTACACCAAGATGAAGTGCGTGGGCTGCATGTTCTGCGCCAAGGTCTGCCCCCATGGCGCAGTGACTGCGGTGACGGACCCCGAGGAAATCGCCAAGTACGGCCATGTTCGCCACGATCGCTCGAAGTGCGACAAGTGCACCACTCATGAGTGCGTGAGCGCTTGCTTCCAGGAAGCGCTTTCGGTTGCCGGCGAGCTCATGACTGTCGATGACGTTATGGCAAAGATCGACCGTGATTCGGTTGTCTACGGAGCCAAGGGCGGCGTGACCGTTTCCGGTGGCGATCCGCTGCTTCACCCCGATTTCCTCGAGGAGCTTCTCCGCAGGTGCCATGAAAAGGCATACAGCGTTGTTCTTGAGTCCGAGCTTTGCGTTCCGACCGAAAACCTCGAGCGCGTGATGCCCTACATCAGCCTGTATTACACCGACTGCAAGGTCATCGATCCCGAGGCGCACAAGCGCATCATGGGAGCAAGTAACGATGTGATCCTCAAGAACCTGCGCTTGATTGGCGAGCGTTGCCCCGAGCGCATGGTTCTCAGGACTCCCATCATCCCCGGATATACCGATTCGGACGAAAACATCGACGGTATCGCGAAGTTCGCTGCCGAATGCCACTTCCCCACGATGAACATCCTGCCCTACCACAAGCTCGGCGTTACCAAGCATGAGCGCTTGGGTTCGACATACCTGCTTCCCGATGTTCAGCCGCCCAGCGATGCGCGCATGCGTGAGCTGGCCGATATCATTGAGAGCCACGGCGTGAAGTGCATCATCAACTAGGTTAAGACTGGAGACTAACATGGATATCAAAGATTTTTACCGTGAGGTTGACGGCATCTACGCCAACGAGGACTGGGAGGCTGCAGAGGAACTGTTCAACACTGCGATGGAGCAGACGGTTGGCGACCCCGAGATGCACGCCGTTGTCCAAAACGAGATGGGTGTTTGCTTTATGAAGCGCGGCATGCACCTCGAGGCGATTGACGCTTTGTCCAGCGCTGCTGCCTACTTTGCCTCGGCCCACGGCCCAAAGAGCAATGAGGTCGTGAGCATCAAGACCAACCTTGCGCGCGTGTACAGCGCCATGGCCGAGCATCAGAAAGCTCGCGAGATCCTCATGGAGCTCTGCGAGGTGTTGGGCGAGGACCCCAGCCCGTTGCTCTACGATGCCTGCGTCGGTATTGGCCATGAGTCGCGCCTGATGAGCGATTTCGAGACTGCGATCACGTATCTTGAACGCGCAAAGGAGGTCGCACGTGCCTACGGCCAGGGCGAGCCTCTCATCGCCTGCCTCTTCGATCTGGGCGCCGTGCAGTTCGAGCGCGGCTATCGCGGCGAGGCCGTAAACGCTCTTTCGGAGGCGCTGGACCTTTGCAGGCAGCAAGGCATTCTCGATACCGAGTTTGGCCAGGGCGTCCAGGCGTTCTATGATGAGATGAGCAAGTCCGCTTGCTGCGGCTGCTCCAGCTCGCTCGCTCAAGATCCCATCACTATCGAAAACGAGTAGCCCCCACTTTCTTTACGTATAGTGTTTGGAGGCCTTCCCCGAGTTTGCGCCGTGTCCCTCTTTTAGGCTTCTTGCTTCGTGGGCAGATCTCCATTCTGCTATATCTTAAAGCGCAGGCGTGATCGTGCATGTACCTCGCACGGTCACGCCTGCCTCATTTTGTATGGGGCGTCGGTGATGGTGCTGGATTTGCTTCGATGCCCTTCGTCATTCTTGTATGCCCACCCCGTAGCTCCTCTTGAGTGGATACAATAGACAAATGGTTCTATTTGATTGCCAAAGGGGGTCGTGATGGCAGAAGCCGGCGTCGGCGTCGATATTGTTCAGATTTCTCGCATGGAGCGTATCCACCAGGTTACGCCTGGGTTCTTCGCGCGCGTTTTCACGGCCGAGGAAGTTGAGTTTTGCGAAACCTCCTCTCGCCCCATGGCTCAGTATGCTTGTCGCTTTGCCGCCCGCGAGGCGGTGCTCAAAGCGATGGGTACAGGCTTTAAGGGCGTGGGCCGTAAGGACGTTTCGGTTACGGCAGGGCGAAATGGCCGGCCGGCTGTTCTTTTGGCCGGACGGGCAAAAGAGCTGGCAGAGGAGCGTGGCATCGTTGAGTTTGCGCTCTCGCTTTCTGCAACGGGCGATCTTGCCATCGCCAATGCCATGGCCTTGACCGAGGAGACGCGCCCTAAGGCAAAACAGACCGCACAAGATGAAAAACAGCGCATCGCGCAATCGTTTAGGGAGGCGCGCTCGGTTCTCGACGAGCTCGAGCGCGTCCAGAGCGGCGATGAGGCTCTTGAGAATGAGGAGCGCTAGATGAAGCCGATTTTGAATATCGAGGAAGTTACTCGACTCGAAGACATCATCGAACGTGAGGGCACTTCGAAGGCAGAGCTCATGGAGCACGCAGGAGAGCTTCTCGCTTCGGTTGTCGAAGCCGAGCATCCGAGCCGCGTGCTCGTGTTGACCGGTTTTGGCAACAACGGCGGTGACGGTTGGGTTGCTGCGGATATTCTTCAGCAGAAAGATATCCATGTCGATGTTGTCTCGCCGGTCGATCCAAGTGAGATTCCAAGTGCCCTTGCGCGTCATGTCGCTCGCCGCACCGCTGGTCGTGACGTTAACGTGGTCGTTGGCCCGTCGCGCGATGAACTGATGGAGCTTGGCGAGCAGGCCGACGTGATCGTCGATGCCATTTTGGGAACGGGCTTTCACGGTGCGCCTCGTCCGCCTTTTAGCATTTGGATCCCTGCTGTAAACGAACTGTCTTCGTTTGTTGTTTCTGCCGATGTCCCCTCGGGTCTTAACGCGCAGACGGGCGTTGTCGAGGACTGCTGCATTCGTGCCGACAAGACGCTGACGATGCTTGCCCCGAAGATTGGTCTCTATAGTGGCGACGGCCCCGAGTACGTGGGTGACATCCAGGTAGGCGAGCTGTACGACAAGCTTGACGAGGTGATTGGCGACGTCGATCACGCAGCCGAGATAGTCCAGGCAGGCGACCTCATCGACTACATCACGGGTCTTCCGGCTTCAATTGACAAGTATTCGCGTGGCTCCGTCCTGGTAGTTGCGGGTTCTGCGTCTTACCCCGGCGCTGCCATGATGGCGGCGAAGGCAGCGGCGCGTGCCGGCGCGGGGTATGTGGCGGTGGCCGCTCCCGATGCTTGCGCCAACCTTATTCGCATGGCGCTTCCTTCGGTTCCGGTTCATGCTATTCCGTCCGATTCTCGCGGTGCGTTTGGCGCGGCTGCCCGCTCCATCGTGTGCGAGCTTGCAAAGAAGTACGACTGCGTGCTGTGCGGTCCTGGTATGACGACAAGCGCGGGCTGCATGCAGGTTGTGACCGGCCTGCTTGAGCTCGATGTTCCTCTGGTGCTCGATGCCGACGCCCTCAACTGCCTTTCGCGCATCGCAATCGATGGCATTGAGAAGACCCCCGACATGTATCGTCGCGAGGCGCCGCTTATTATGACCCCGCACTATCGCGAGCTTTCGCGCTTGGTGGGGGAGGAGGACGAGGTCTACGATCTGGGCACCGCCATCGATGCCGCCCAGAAGATTTTGTGGGCCGGCGGTTCGGACAACATGGTTATCGTCTGCAAGGGGCCGACCACGGCGGTTGTTGGTGTCGAGCGCGTTTTGATTCCCACAAGCGGTCCTGCCTCTCTTGCCACGGCGGGCTCGGGCGACGTTCTTGCCGGTATCATTTCCGGCACCATCGCCACACTCCATGCCGAGGTTGACGTGTGGGAGCTCGCTCTTTCCTACGCAGTCTCGATTCATTCGTATACCGGTTTTGCCGCTGCTGCCGAGTATGGCGAGAAAAGCGTGATCGCCACGGACCTTATTGACTATATCGGCGAAGCCATGCAACTGGTGGAGAACGAGGCGCTTAAGGACTTGGGCGCGCTCGATTCCGAGGGGGAGTAAGATGACCATCTCAAGGCTGCCGCAAGACCGCTGGTCCTGGGTCGAGATCAACCAAGGTGCGCTGCGTCGCAACACGCGCGCATTTAAAAACCTGCTGAACCCGCGTCAGCGCTTGTGCTGCGTGGTCAAGGCCGACGCTTACGGCCACGGTGCCGTTGCCTGCGCCAAGATCATGTATGCGACCGGTGCCGATATGTTTGCTGTGGCTACGGTCAAGGAAGGCATTGAGCTGCGCGAAGGCGGCATCGTATCGCCTATCTTGCTGTTGAGCGAGCCCCCTGCCGAGTCTATCGATCTGCTGCTCGAGCATGACATCATGCCTTCGGTCTATACCTTTGAGTTTGCTCTTGCGTATGGCGAGCGTGCGTCGCAGCTGGGTAAGATTGGCAAGTACCATATGGCTATCGAGACGGGCATGAATCGCATTGGTGTGCATTACGCGGATGTGATCGAGTTCCGCCGTTCGATCCACTTTCATCGCGGTATTCAGTGCGACGGCGTGTTCACGCATTTCGCCACCGCCGACGAACAGGGCAGTTGGGACTACAAGCTTCAGTGCAAGCGTTTTGACGAAGCGGTTGCTGCCATGAAAGATGCCGGCTTTGAATGTGGCATCATCCACTGTGACAACACGCCGGCGTCTATCTTGGATCCTTCGACCCATTACGACATGATTCGTGCGGGCATCGGTCTATATGGCCTGCAGCCTTGCGAGACAACGCGTCCGGTCTTCCCGCTTGACCCGGTGATGAGCGTCCGCGCCCGCGTAACGCGCGTGGCGCATCCCGCCATGGGCGAGGGCGTGGGCTATGGCTTTACCTATCGTGTGCCTCGGACGCGCGTGCAAATCTGCACGCTGCCGATTGGCTATGCCGACGGCCTCTCGCGCACCCTTTCCAATCGCATGGACGTTCTCTATCAGGGCGAGTGCATTCGCCAGGTGGGCAATATCTGCATGGATCAATGCATGGTCGCCATCTCCGAGACCTCGATGGGCCGCATGCCCGAGGCGAACTACGGGGACGTGATGACCATCATCGGTCGCGATGGCGACGCCGAGATCACCATGGACGAGATGGCGCGCTTGCGCGGCACTATCAATTACGAGGTGGCATGCGGCTTTGGCATGCGTCTCGATAAGGTTTACGTGTAGAGGTCGCTCATGGGTGTCATGCAGATTCCGGGGCACACGCGCCAAAAGCCGCGCGAGGTAACGCTCGACGAGATTCGGGCGGTGCTTGGCGACTGTCGCCTGTGCCAGCTGTGCCAAACAAGGACCAAGATCGTCTTTGGCACGGGCAATCCTCATGCACGCGTGATGTTTGTGGGCGAAGCGCCCGGTCGCAATGAAGACCTGCGGGGAGAGCCCTTTGTGGGCGCTGCGGGCGAGGACCTCAACGGCATCCTGTCTTTGGCGGGTCTGACGCGCGAGGAGGTCTACATCGCCAATGTTCTCAAATGCCGTCCTCCGGGAAATCGCAATCCGCGTCCAGAAGAAGTGCTTGCCTGCTCGCCGTTTTTGCGCGAGCAGATCCGAAGCATCTGGCCGGACGTTATCGTTACGCTGGGAAATCCCGCGACGCATTTTGTCCTTAAGACCGAGATAGGCATCACGCGCCTGCGCGGGCGTTTTCATCAGATGGGCCACTTTGTGGTCATGCCCACGTTCCATCCCGCTGCTGCCCTGCGCAACCCGGAATGGCAAAAGCTGCTGGAACAGGACTTTTGCATGCTGGGAGACTACCTGGCGCGCCACGCGGCATCTACGGCGGACAACAATAAAGAACAGGAAGCGGAGAGATAGATGCTCAAACGAATGGAAGCGCTGCGCTATGAGAGTGCATGCGCGGCGGATACCGAGCATCTCGGTGAGCTTGTGGCACCGACACTCGCGGATGGCGACATCCTTGTGCTCACGGGCGGCCTTGGCGTGGGCAAGACGCACTTCACCAAGGGCGTGAGCCGTGGCCTTGGCGACGAGCATCCGGTGACAAGTCCCACGTTTGCCCTGATGGCTGTGCATGATGGCGGCAGGATTCCCCTGTTCCATTTTGACCTGTATCGCCTTGAGCATGCCTATGAGCTGGAAGATACCGGCATTTTTGACGTATTGGGATATGAGGGCGCCTGCCTTCTTGAATGGGGCGAGCAGTTCCAAGACGAGCTGTGCGACGAGTATCTCTCGGTCGTGATTTCGAGAGATGCAGATGACGAGAATAAGCGTACGGTTGTTTTAAAGCCGTACGGCGGGCGAGCGGAAGAGCTGGCTAGGCAGATTGACAAGGCTGTAAAAGATGACGCTGAATAGCAAACGCGCCCTTACCGTGGCGATTGATACTTCGACCGATATGCTGGTCTGCGCCCTGCGCTGGACCGATCTTGAGACGGGCGAGGAGCAAATGCTCTCGCGCGACCATATGTGCAGGCGCCACGCCAACGTGGAACTGGTGAACACCGTGCAGGCGGCGCTTGCCCAGGCGGGGTTTGGCATCGCCGATGTCGATGCTGTTGTTGTGGGTCGCGGCCCGGGTTCCTTTACCGGCGTGCGCATTGGCATTTCCACAGCAAAGGGCCTGGCTTGCGGGGCAAATGTGCCGCTGCTGGGTGCCTCGACGCTTGACGCTTGCGCCTGGACCGCCTGGCGTGCGGGCGAGCGCGGCCTGGTGGGCGTGCTCGCCGATGCTATGCGCGGCGAGGTTTATCCAGCGCTGTATCGCATCGACGAGACGGGCCCGCAGCGCCTGTTTGACCGCGAGCGCGTGGTTAAGGCCGCTGTTGCTTTGGACGAATGGCGCGAGCGTGCCGATTGGGCAGAGATTCGTCTGACGGGCGATGGCCTTGTTCGCTATGGCAAGCTGCTTGCCGAAGACGAAGCCGCCCGTTGCTTGGAGCGTTCGCTGTGGCGGCCCTCGGGGGAGGGCTTGCTGCGCAGTGAGGCCACGGGCGACGGTGACCCGGCGGGTGTGCTGCCCATCTACACGCGCCTGTCTGATGCCGAGGAAAACGAGCGGCGCCGGTTGGGTCTGGGCGAAAGCGCCCATACCGAGACAACGGGCGTTGCCGACGAACTTGCCGGCAGGCATCTACAGTATCGTCCCATGGGCGCGGCGGATGCCGAGGGCGCTGCAGCGCTCGATGCATCCTGCTTTGCGGGCGCAAGCCATGAGGCGTGGTCTGCGAAGCTTTTCCTCGATGAGCTGGCGCCGGATCTTCCCGCTCCGCGCTCCTGGTGGGTGGCGCATGATAACGGTCATATCATCGGCGTTGCCGGCGGTATGGTTGTGGACGACGACGTTCAGATTCTGGATGTGGCAGTCGATTCCGCGCATCGCCGCGAGGGCATTGCGCGCAAGCTGCTCTCGCACGTGAGCTACGATGCCCAGATGCTCGGCTGCACCTCGGCATCGCTTGAGGTGGAGGACGACAACGAGGCCGCCCGTGGTCTTTACGAGTCGCTCGGCTTTACCAGCGCCGGCATTCGCCGCAACTACTATGGTCCAGGTTCGGATGCGCTCGTCATGACGGCGCAGCTGCCGCTTGTGTTGCCCGTGGACGCTGCGTCTCCCGAGCCCACGGCTGCTGCCGTGCGCACCTGGCCGCAACCTGCTGTCGAGCGCGGCGAGGAACAGGCGGCCGAGATTGCCCGTCGGCAGCTTGTGCTTGCGATCGAGAGCTCGTGCGACGAAACGGCCATGGCCATCATCGATGCCGAGGGCAACATGCTCGCTAACCAGGTATCCACTCAGATTGATTTTCACGCTCGTTTTGGCGGCGTGGTGCCCGAGATCGCCTCGCGCAAGCACGTTGAGGTTATCGTGGGCGTGGTGGATGCTGCCCTGGAGGAAGCCGCCGAGGCGTTGGGGCTTGACGCTCCCATTGCGCCGACGGAGCTCGCCGCTGTGGGCGTGACGCAAGGTCCAGGCCTTGTGGGCGCGCTTGTTGTGGGCGTAGCCTTTGCCAAGGGCCTTGCCGCAGGCGCCGGCTGTCCGCTCATTTGCGTCAACCATTTGGAGGGCCATCTCTACGCGAACCTTCTGGCGCAGCCCGATCTTGAGCCGCCGTTTATCTTCACGCTCGTTTCTGGCGGACACACCATGCTTGTGCATGTGAAGGCGTGGGGCGACTACGAGGTTTTGGGCGAGACGCTCGACGACGCGGTGGGCGAGGCCTTTGACAAGGTTGCCAAGGCGCTTGGCCTGGGCTATCCGGGCGGCCCCATCATCTCCAAGCTTGCCGAGACGGGCAATCCCCGCGCTATCGATTTTCCTCGTGCGCTCAATCGCCGCGGCGATTATCGCTTTTCGCTTTCGGGCCTCAAAACAGCCGTGGTTTCGTATATCGAGCACGAGACCGCTGCCGGCAATACCATTCATCTGCCCGACCTGGCGGCATCGTTTGAGGCAGCGGTGTTTGACGTGCAGTACAAGAAGGCCAAGGGTGCTTTGCACGAGACGGGCTGCCGCGAGTACTGCATCGGCGGTGGCGTCTCGGCCAATCCGCACCTGCGCCGTATGATGATTCAAAAGCTGGGGCGTCAGGGTATTCGCGTGACGGTTCCGCCACTCAACGCGTGCACGGATAACGCCGCGATGATTGCAGAGGTCGCGCGTCGCAAGTTCAAGGAAGGCGATTTTGCCTCCTTTGACGTGGATGCCGATCCCAATATGACCTTGTAGATTGCTTGAGCAGGGGCGCTGCTGCCGGCGCCCTTAGAGGCCGAGAATAAGGTTTTGGAGTTCCTCGGCGCTGTCGACCACGTAGTCGGCGCCGGCCTGCTCGAGCTCCTCGCGCCCGCGGAATCCCCAGGTGACCCCTGCAACCTTGATGCCGGCATTGTGCCCCGTCTGAACATCGACATTGGAATCGCCCACATAGAGGGCCTCCTGTGCGCATGCGCCCAGCTGTTCCATTACGTGCAGGGTGATGGGAGCTTCCGGTTTGGGCGGAAACGCATCGATTCGTCCCTGCACGAGGTCGAATGCCCCAGCACTAAAGTACTTTTCTGCGAGCGGCAGCGCGGCGTCGTGGTCTTTGTTGGTGAGGACGGCGGTGCGCACACCTGCCTGCTTGATGCGCTCGAGCATGCTGCTTATGCCAGGGTAGACATGGGTGTGGTCTTCTTTGTGCTGAGCGTAGTAGGCGCAAAACTCGTGATAGGTGCGCCCGAACATGGCGGAATCCCCGGCGTACTCGGCGGGCATAAAGCGCTCGACGAGCTTGAGCATGCCGTTTCCCACCTTGTAGCGATAAGCATCGACGGCAAACGTAGGCCATCCATGTAATTCGCAGACGTGATTGCCCGCGCCCGCAAGGTCTTCGAGCGTGTTGAGAAGCGTGCCGTCCATATCAAAAATCACGTGCGTGACAAGCATGGAACCTCCCGAGTGTGCAAATTGCGGCGAATGCCGCCGTGGCCGCGCACAGTGTAGCGCAATCGCGGCACAGAAATCGGGGCACCCGCAGGGGCACCCCGATTCTCAAAACAAAGGACATGTGGACGCAGCCGAGACTCCGTGCGCATTAAATCCTGCGCTTGATCTCCTCGACAAGCTTTTCTTTGGGCAGGGCGCCTACCAGGCGACCGACCTCGGTGCCGTCGCGGAAGATGATGAGCGTGGGGATGGACATGACGCCGTACTTGAGGGCGAGTTCTTCGTTTTCGTCTACATTGCACTTGGCTACGGCGATGACGTCGGCCATGTCGGTTGCAACTTCATCGACCACGGGCGAAACCATGCGGCATGGTCCGCACCAGGGGGCCCAGAAGTCAACGAGCACGGGCTTTGGGTTATTCAGCACACTGTCGAGATTGGTGGCGGTGATTTCCTGGATTGCTGCCATGGGAAACTCCTTTATACGACGCCCGTTTGGGCGGGCCGGATGTTTACACGATTCGCTTATACCCAAAGACATGGCGTTGCTAGCGGTGATGTCGAGGTTTATTTGTCACCGTGGCGCTGGCGTGCGGCGCGATAGAATGGACAAGATTGACACTGGGAGGTTTGCACATGCATGCATCGGCACAGATGAAAAAGGCCGCACTCGAGGCTACGCGCCAGGAGCTCGATGCCCTGTGCGCTCGCGGCGTGCGCATGGAGGGCAATGCGTTTTCGCCCATCGTGCTCATCAAAGGCGACCTCAATGAGGAAGAGCGTGCTGGCGGCGCGCTTTTGGGCGGCGCGGACGGAACTGCGCTGCGTGCATCGTGCACGGCTATTGGCTATGCTCCCGAGGATTTTTGCGCGCTCGCGGCCGTTGCGGGCGAGGGAGACGACCCGGCGCTTACGCTGGGCGCGACGCTGCCTACGGAGGTGTTCCGCGAGGCCCTGGAGGCGCTTGACCCTGAGGCGGTGCTGCTGCTGGACGCGACGGCGGCAGACCTCATGCGCGAGACCTATGCCGATGCCCTGGTGGCTATCGACGATTTTGACACCGCGATGCTCAAACCTGGCCTGGTGGCCCATGTGCTGGGCCGTCGCGTGTTGGCGCTCGATGGATTCGAGGCCGCGCTGGGTGACAAGCGCGAAAAGCAGCGCATGTGGGCCTATATCAAACAGATTGGCCCCGTAGGCGCTCCGTATTAAGGATGAGCACGGAGCTGGGCAGCTGCCTCGGCAAACGGCCTTTGCCCCAACCTTTCCAATGTGCTGACTTTACAGCTGTCTTGTCACCTGTCTTTACAAGTGGCATACTGTGCCCCCAGATATAGCCTATTCGAGAGGGGCCTACATGGCTGAGGCGCAACTGGCAAGTGCCGCCGATCTGGCGCGCGATATCGAGGAGGGTTTGGCGTCGGCGACGACGGCTACGGAGCGAGCAGCTCTTGTGCCGGAGGAGTTGACCCGTGCCATCGATACGCTTAAGGCCGAGCACGATGCCGTGATTTTGGCCCACTATTATGTGTCACCCGAGGTCCAAGCCGTGGCCGACTACGTGGGCGATTCGTTCTACCTGGCAAAACTCGCAAAGTCCCTGCCGCAGCAGACCATCGTTTTATGCGGCGTTGAGTTTATGGGCGAGTCTGCCAAGCTTCTCAATCCTAGCAAGACCGTGCTGCTGCCCGAGCCGGGCGCCGATTGCCCCATGGCGCACATGGTCAAGCGCGAGACGGTGGATGCGGCGCGCGCCCAATACGGCGACGACCTTGCCGTCGTGTGCTACGTCAACTCCACGGTCGAGATCAAAAGCTGGTCCGACGTGTGCGTGACCAGCTCAAACGCCGTGAAGATCGTAAGCGAACTGCCGCAAAAGCACGTGCTGTTTATCCCCGATCAAAACCTGGGACGCTATGTTGCCGAGCAGGTGCCGGAAAAGCACGTGATTCTCAACAAGGGCTACTGCCCGCGCCATCACGTCATCACGCCCGAGCAGATTATCGATGTTGAGGACGCGCATCCCGAGGCACTCGTCCTGGCGCACCCCGAGTGCAAGGCCGATGTCCTTGCCGAGGCCGACTACATTGGCTCCACGGCCGGCATCATCAAGTTTGCCGAGCAGTCCGACGCCCGTGAGTTCATCATCGTGACCGTTGCCGGCGTGCTGTATGAGCTGGAGCGCCGCTGCAAGGATACGGGCAAGAAGTTCTTCTTCCCGGCAACACGTCCTACCTGCGTGAACATGGATATGATTACGCTTGAGAAACTCGTTCGCTGCCTTGAGACGGGCGCGGGCGAAGTGCACATTGGCGTTTCGCCCGAGGCAGCCGAGCAGGCAAAGCTCACGCTCGACCGCATGCTCGATTACGCAGCTCGCTAAGGGGCAAATACGATGGAACCTATGGATATGACAAGCGCGAACGTCGAGGATATGGCATGCGACGTGGTGATTGCCGGCTGCGGCGTGGCTGGCCTCTATGCGGCGCTCAATCTGCCCGAGGATACGCAGATCGTGATGCTTTCCAAGGGACGCGTTGACGAGTGTGACTCCATGCTCGCCCAGGGCGGCATCTGTGTGCTGCCCGAGGGCGATGATTACGAGGCATTCTTTACCGACACGCTGCGTGCGGGCCACAACGAGAACCGCCGCGAGAGCGTCGACATCATGATTCGTTCCAGCCGTACTGTGATCAATGACCTGCTGGCGCTCGGCGTTGACTTTGAGCGCAAGCCGGACGGCAGCCTTGATTTTACGCGCGAGGGCGCACACAGCCGTCCGCGCATTGCCTTTCATGCCGACATCACGGGCAAGGAAATTACCACCAAGCTGCTGGATGCGGTGCGCCGCCTTCCCAATGTGAAGATTCTCGAGCATGTGGCGATGGTCGACATCCTGCTCGAATCGCGCGATGGCGTGGACAGCTGCGCGGGCGTCGTAGCCGTTCCGGTGACGGAGGAGGCTTCTCTCGACCCGGCTGACGAGCTGAGCGGGACGCTGGGCAGCTCTGCCGATGGCGCGGCCGCTTCCTTCGGCATCCGTGCGACGCATACGCTGTGGGCCTGCGGTGGTATCGGCGGCGTATACGATCATTCGACTAATTATCCGCAGCTCACGGGCGATGCGTGTTATATCGCAACTCAGCATGGCATTATGTGCGAGCACCTCGATTACGTGCAGATTCACCCAACGGGCCTGGCCTCGCCTCAGCCCGGCCGCACCTTCTTGATTTCCGAGAGCTGCCGCGGCGAAGGCGCCGTGCTCCTTAACCAGGCGGGCGAGCGCTTTACCGACGAGCTGCAGCCGCGCGACGTGGTTGCAGCCGCCATTAGGAGCCAGATGAAAAAGGACGGCTCTAACCACGAGTGGCTGAGCTTTGCTCTGGTGCCGCGCGAGGTGATTTGCGGCCACTTCGCAAACATTCGAGCGCGTTGTCTGGAGGATGGCCGCGATATCGTGGACGAGCCGATCCCTGTGGTTCCCACGCAGCACTATTTTATGGGCGGCGTTTGGGTTAATCGCGATTCGGCAACGAGTATGCCCGGCCTGTATGCAGCAGGCGAGACCAGCTGCAACGGCGTGCACGGAAAAAACCGCCTGGCATCGAACAGCTTGCTGGAGTCGCTTGTATTTGCACGCCGCGCTGCATACAGCATGGTGCACGGTGCATCTTTGGGCGTGGAGCGCGCAGGCGAGCCGGCCCTCGATGGCGCTCATCGTCTTTCGGCGGCAGGTAATTTGAGCATCGACGCATTGTGCTGCGAGTTTGGCACCGCCGTGTCCGAGCCGGTGGCGTACGGAGACGCTCCGATGGATATCGAGACGATCAACGCAGACGCTAAGGAGGCGTAGCGGGTTATGGATCCCATTGCGATGAAATTGGTTGGCGACGACCTGATCTTGCAGGCGCTGCGCGAAGACATTACGTTCGAAGACGTGAGCACGGCATCGGTGTGCCCCCAGGCACGCCGGGCCGAGGTGCAGCTCATCGCCAAGGCAGACGGCGTTATCGCCGGTTTGGATGTGTTTGCGCGCACCTTTGCGCTGCTCGATCCCGCAACGACGGTCGAGGCGACGGTGGTAGACGGTGACGAGGTTCATGCGGGCCAGCATCTGGCTACCGTCAAGGGCGACGCTCGCGTTCTGCTTTCGGGCGAGCGCGTTGCCCTCAACTATCTGCAGCGTATGAGCGGCATCGCCACGTATACACGTCGCATGGTGTGGGCGCTCGAGGGTACAAATACCAAACTTGTGGATACGCGCAAGACCACACCGGGTATGCGCGTGTTCGAAAAAGCGGCTGTGCTCGCAGGCGGCGGCTTCAATCACCGCTATAACCTCTCGACCGCGGTCATGCTCAAAGATAACCACATCGACGCTGCAGGCGGCGTGGCGAAGGCGATCCAGATGGCTCGTGCCCACGCATCGTTTACTTGCACCGTCGAGATCGAGTGCGAAAATCTGGACATGGTACGCGAGGCGGCAGACGCCGGTGCCGACATCATCATGCTCGACAACATGGACCACGATGCCATGGCAAAAGCGATCAAGGTCATCGACGGCCGCGCCAAGGTGGAGGCCTCGGGCAACGTGGACGCCCAGAACATCCGCGCGCTGGCAGACCTGGGCGTGGACTTTATTAGTTCCGGTGCGCTGACCCATTCCGCACCCATCCTGGATCTTTCACTAAAGCATTTGCGTATGCTGGACGGTGCATGATGAACGGCGATGAGCGTCGCCAGGCAATCATTCGCGAACTCCAGGGGGCGTCTCGCCCCATCTCGGGCAGCGCCCTTGCCCGCGCCGCCGGCGTGAGCCGTCAGGTTGTTGTGCAGGACATCGCTCTTTTGCGCGCCGACGGCCACGATGTGGTGGCGACAAGCCGCGGCTATGTGCTGCGCGAGGGGGAGAGGCAGCCTTGCGTTCCCACGCGCTTGGTCAAGGTGCGCCACGGTGTCGATGACGTGGGCGACGAGCTCAACACGATCGTCGATTTGGGTGGCGCCGTGCTCAACGTGATGGTCAACCATCGCGTCTACGGTAAGATCACCGCCGACCTGGACGTTCGCAATCGTCGTGATGTCGAGCGCTACTTGGAAGGCATCCGCACGGGTAAGAGTTATCCCCTCATGACGGTGACGAGCGGATACCATTTCCATCGCATCGCCGCCGAGACCGAGGAGCAGCTCGACGAGATTGAGGCGGCTCTGCGTGCCAAGGGCTATCTGGCCGAGATTTTGCCCTACGAGGACGGGCTGGAATAAATGGCGGGCGAGGCCTTTGGGCTTCACCCTTTTTGGCAAAAAAGAGGCCCTTCGCGTAGATGCGAAGGGCCTCTTTGCATGCGAGCTGTTCGCGTAGGCTAGATGCTAGTCCTCAGCGATCTCGGTGATGGCACCGGCGGGGCAAGCCTCCTGGCAAGCACCGCAAGCAACGCAGGAATCCTCGTCCACAACAGTGGCGACGTCCTGGAGCTCAAGAACGCCACAGGCGCAGGTGTCAACGCAAACGCCACAGGAGATGCACTCGTCGGCATCGATTACGGGATGGGCCATGATTTTTCCTCTCTGTTGACCGGCGCTACAGACGACACGCACCGGTTTGATTCGGGCAAAAACATACCACGCGCCCGACGGTTTGCAATACCCTGCGCGCTGCATCTTCATACCATTCGCCGAGTCAACGATGGCTTACTGTTTGTGAAATCTCCATTGGGCGTAAGTTATATGACTCTTGAGCCTGGCATGCCGCTGTGGGACGAGGCCTTTCGGCAGCGTAATCTTGTGTTTAGCCCTCTCGATTCAAGACCTACATTCAAAAAAATAAAAAATCTTATATGGAATGACTTAGATTTTGTATATTCAGGTCCATAAGGGGATACACTACTTCTCGAACAAAAAGCTCGCAGCGCGCCTTGGCATGGGTTGAGGTTGCGCGAAAGCAGAAAAAGAAGGGATTTCTCATGGGCAAGATTCTTGGTATCGACCTTGGTACTACTAACTCCGCCATGGCAGTTTTGGAGGGCGGCGCCCCCACCATCATCGTCAACGCCGAGGGCGACCGCACGACCCCGTCTGTGGTTGGCTTCCGTGCCGATGGCGACCGCGTTGTGGGCAAGGCTGCTAAAAACCAGGCTGTCACCAACCCCAAGAACACTGTGTTTTCCATTAAGCGTTTCATGGGCCGCAAGTACTCCGAGTGCACCTCTGAGCTCAAGACCGTGCCGTACGAGGTTAAGGAGGGTCAGGGCGGCCGTGCCGTCGTCAACATCGAGGGCGAGGATTACACCGCCGAGCAGATCTCTGCAATGGTTCTCGCCAAGATGAAGGCCGACGCCGAGAAGTACCTCGGCGAGACCGTCACCGACGCCGTCATCACCGTCCCCGCGTACTTCAACGACGCTCAGCGCCAGGCCACCAAGGACGCCGGCAAGATCGCTGGCCTCAACGTCAAGCGTATTGTCAACGAGCCGACCGCTGCTGCTTTGGCTTATGGCCTTGACAAGCAGGGCTCCGACCAGCGCATCCTCGTCTTCGACCTGGGCGGCGGCACCTTTGACGTCTCCATCCTCGACCTTGCCGACGGCGTGTTCGAGGTTCTGTCCACCTCTGGCGATAACCACCTGGGCGGCGACGACTGGGATCAGCGCGTCATCGACTGGATGGCCGACAAGTTCCAGCAGGAGAACAGCATCGACCTGCGCCAGGATCCCATGGCCCTGCAGCGTCTGAAGGAGGCTGCCGAGAACGCCAAGAAGGAGCTCTCCGCTGCCCAGCAGACCACCGTCAACCTGCCGTTCATCACCATGAACCAGTCCGGCCCGCTGCACCTCAACTACACGCTGACCCGCGCCGAGTTCGAGAAGATCACCCGCGACCTGCTCGAGCGCTGCAAGCAGCCTGTCACCAACGCCCTGCGCGACGCTAAGCTTAAGCTCTCCGATCTGACCGAGGTCATCCTCGTCGGCGGCTCCACCCGTATGCCCGCTGTTCAGGACCTTGTTAAGACCATGACCGGCAAGCAGCCCAACATGTCCGTGAACCCGGACGAGGTTGTTGCCGACGGCGCTGCCGTTCAGGGTGGCGTTCTCACCGGCGACGTTGAGGGCATCCTGCTGCTCGACGTGACCCCGCTGTCGCTGGGCGTCGAGACCATGGGCGGCGTCATGACTAAGATGATCGACCGCAACACCACCATCCCGACCTCCAAGACCGAGATCTACTCCACCGCTGCCGATAACCAGACCAGCGTCGAGATCAACGTCCTGCAGGGCGAGCGCGAGCTTGCTCGCGACAACAAGTCGCTTGGTAAGTTCCAGCTCACCGGTATCCCCGCTGCCCGCCGCGGCGTGCCTCAGATCGAGGTCACCTTTGACATCGATGCCAACGGCATTGTGAAGGTCTCCGCTAAGGACAAGGGCACCGGCAAGGAGCAGCAGATCACCATCTCCGGCTCCACCGCTCTGTCCGACGACGAAGTCGATCGTATGGTCAAGGACGCCGAGGCTCATGCCGAGGAGGACAAGAAGCAGAAGGAAGAGGTCGAGGTTCGCAACCAGGCCGACTCCCTTGTCTACTCCACCGAGCAGACGCTCAACGAGCTGGGCGACAAGGTGAACGCAGACCTCAAGGGCAAGACCGAGGCCGCTATCGCCGACGCCAAGAAGGCTCTCGAGGGCTCCGATATCGAGGCCATCAAGTCTTCCAGCGAGGCGCTGCAGTCTGTGGCCTACGAGCTTGCGCAGATCGTGTACGCCGACGCTCAGCAGGCAAGCGGCGCTGGCGACGGTGCTGCCGCCGCTGCTGGCGATGACGATGTCGTTGACGCCGACTTTGAGGTTGTGGACGACGACAAGGACAACAACTAGTCATGTCCGCCGAACAAGCTCGAACAGAGGCGGATGCCGGCGCTGCTGCCGGCATCGCCGCCTCTGCTGACTCTGAGGAGAAGGACGTGAAGATTCCTGTAGAAGACGCCGTGGAGACCGCGGACGAGAAGGACGATGCGCCCCAGGCCGCTGATGCCACGGATTCGATTGATGCCGAGGAGGCGACGATGACCGAGGAAGAGATGGTCGAGGCCGCCATTCGTGCTGGCGAGCAGGCTGCGGACGACGATTTTAAGCTCAAGTTCGAGCAGGCTCAAAAGGAGCTTGCCGACGTGCGCTCCGAGCTCGACGCTGCTGCCGAGGCGCAGAAAGCTGCCGAGGACAAGGCTCACGAGGCTGCCGAACGCACGGCTCGCCTTCAGGCCGACTGGGAGAACTTCCGCCGTCGTACGGCAAACGAGCGCCTGGCGGAGCGCGAGCGCGCTACCGAGAAGCTCGTGTGCGCCTTGCTGCCGGTGGTCGACGACATCGAGCGTGCTATCGATCACGCCCGCACCCTGGATATGGCCGACGATTTTAGCCAGTTCGTAGACGGCGTGGACGCGGTCCATTCCAAGATGCTCGACGTGTTTGCCCATGAGGGCGTGGAGCCCATCGACCCCAAGGGCGAGGCGTTCGATCCGCTGGAGCAGCAGGCCGTTGGGCGCGTTGAAGATGCGTCTCAGTATGACGAGACGGTCAACGACGTGTACCAGAAGGGCTATCGCATGGCGGGTCATGTACTGCGTTCCGCGATGGTGACCGTGACCTACGGCGGTGAGAAGCGACCGGCTCCAGAAGAGGCGCCGGAAGGCGAGCCGGCGGCCGATGAGGCAACGGGCTCGGAAGAGTAACACCTGAGGGCCTCGGGCATTCGCCTGGGGCCCTTTTAATCTGATGATCCTCGCTCTCGAAAGGAGGGCAAAACCATGGCTGGCAATAAGACGTTCTACGATGTTTTGGGCGTTTCGAAAAACGCCACCGATAAAGAGATCAAGTCTGCGTTTAGGAAACTCGCGCAAAAGTACCATCCCGATGCGGGCGGTGACGAGGCAAAGTTCAAGGAAATTTCCGAAGCGTACGATACGCTTTCAAATGAGAAGAAGCGTAAAGAGTACGACCAGATGCTCGCCTTCGGAGGCATTCCCGGTGCCGGCGGTGCGCGTGGCTATAGCAGTCAGAACGTTCCTTGGGACGATATTTTGAGCAGCGTCATGCGCGGCGAAGGCGTGGGTGGCTCGGATTGGGCTCAGAATTTTGAGGGCTTTGGCGGCTTCGGGGGCTTCGGCGGTTTTGGCGGTCAGCCTCGCAGCAGAGCCTCGCGTGGAGGAGACCTCTCGGTAGATGTCGAGGTTTCGGCAGATGACGCGTTTCGCGGCGTGACCCAGAAGGTCAACTACCGTGTTCCCTCGACGGGCGAGCCCCAGGCTATCACCATCTCCATTCCTGCCGGCGCTGTCGACGGCGGCAAGATGCGCTTTAAGGGTCGCGGCGAATACGGCACCGGTGGCGGCGGGCGCGGTGATCTGGTGGTGACCGTTCGCGTGCAGGAGCATCCGCTGTTCAAGCGCAAGCGCGCCGACGTGACCATGACGGTGCCTGTCTCGTATACCGAGGCTGCGCTGGGATGCCAGATCGAGGTTCCTACCCCGGGTGGCTCTAAGGTCAAGTTGGACATCCCCGCAGGTACGCAGACGGGCAAGAAGTTCCGCTGCAAGGGCCTGGGCGCGCCGGATGTTTCGCATCGCGGCCGCACGGGTGCTTTGATCATCAAGATCGAGGTTGTCGTGCCCGAACATCTTACCGACGACGAGCGCAAGGTGTTCGAGAAGCTCCGCAAGGAGGACACGCGCGATTACCGCGCAGAGGTTAACAAGTACTTTGCAAAGTTCTAGCGACCCCAACTGTGTACCATGGTGGGGTAGTCGATTGAAAGCAGGCTGAGGGCCATGGCCGATGACAACAGGAATAAGCCGCTGTACATGATCAGCGTGGCGGCGGAGCTCACGGGCATGCACCCTCAGACGCTGCGTGTCTACGAGTCCAAGGGTTTGGTGAACCCGCAGCGCTCGGGCGGCAACACGCGCCTGTACTCGCGTGCCGACATCGAGCGTCTGGAGCTTATCAACCAGCTTACCGACGAGGGTATTAATTTGGCTGGCGTGGTACGTATCCTCGATATGAAAGAGCGTTCGGAGGAGCGTGAGCGCGAGAACGAGAAGCTTCGCTCCCGCGTGCGCCAGCTCGAAGAAGAATTGCACGAGTTCAAGATGCAAAAGAAGATCACCGCGCTGGTTCCGCGCGATGGCTCGGGCGATCCTCAGCAGGTTTTGCGTGGCCTGCTTGGCCAGTAGGAGCTGTTTATGCAGGTAATCCAGGCTATTTTTGGATGCATTGGCGTTATCTTCATGATTTTGGGCGCCTTGCTCATGATGCGTAAGTCGCCTCGACTCAACGAGGCGTTCGATGCCGCGGCACAGGCGCGCGGGTGCGAGAGCGAGCATCAAGCGTGCTATGAGGTGGCGCTCTTTTGCTTGGAAGCGGCGTTCCTGTTTGTGCTCGTTTCCTTTGTGGCGTCGTATGTGGCAACCGTTCCCGCTGTTGTGGGGGCTATTGTTGTGCTCGTTGCTGGTCTGGCAGCGGGCGCTTTTGCCACAAGGCGTCGTATTGATTGGAAGTAGTTTTGTGTCCCCGCCTGGGGCTACCTGGTGCGGTGAAGTCCGCCGGAGCTAACGCTCCGGCGGACTTTTTCGTAAGCGGGGCCGTTTTGTTTGGGACGCCCTGTTCCAGGTGTTGGCATGAGCTGTGCGGGCGTTAGCTGGTTGGCGATACGCCTGTGCTTGAATAAACCTTGGGCAGGAGCGGGGCCTTTTGGGACCTCTGCTTCAAAAAATACGGTTATAGGTAGGTTGAAGCGAAAAATCTAAGTAGACAGGATCCGCTGACCTATTTTTCCTGCATAAATGGTGTCGAAAAGCCGAGATATTTGCGCATCTTGTCTCAACATACCTATAACCGTATTTTTTACAGGCGCGCTCGACGCCAAATCACGTCTTGCACTGTCCCTGCATCTCCCGACTCATAAAATCTTATATATAGAGACTTAGATTTATGTATAACTTGGGGCATATCCGGTAACAATACCTCTCGAACAACAGGACGCCGCCCCGTAGGGCGGCCGCTCCGGCGCGAGTATCGCCCGCGCCGCGGGCAACACCTATAGAGAGGTGAGATATATGAGAATCGATAAGTTGGCAATGACTTCTCGCGAAGCTCTCCAGACAGCCATTGGCATCGCATCTGACGCTCAAGCGGGCGCGGTCGAACCCGTGCACCTGCTTGCGGCGCTGCTGGGTGCTGGCGAGCGCAACATCTCCGTGATCATCGAGCGCATTGGCGCCGACGCCTCCGTGCTCGCGGCGGCTGCGCAAAAGGCAATCGACGACGCCCCCAAGGTCTCGGGTGACGGCGCGCAAATCGGGCTTTCCAACGACATGGTCCGCGTGCTCAATCAGGCCGAGAAAAAGGCCTCCAAGATGGGCGACTCCTTTGTGGTGACCGAGCACCTGCTCATGGCGCTCGCCGAGGACAAGGGGGACGCGGGGCACATCCTCAACAATGCGGGCGTCACGCGCGAGCGCATCGAGCAGGTCTACGAGGAGCTGCGCGGCGATGATCGCGTTACCTCTGCCGAGGAGAAGACTCAGTTCGAGGCGCTGGAGCAGTACGGCCGCAACATCTGCGACCTTGCGCGCGCCGGCAAGCTTGACCCGGTAATTGGCCGCACCGACGAGATTCGCCGTACCATTCAGGTTCTTTCGCGTCGTACCAAGAACAACCCCGTGCTCATTGGCGAGCCGGGCGTCGGCAAGACGGCTATCGTCGAGGGCATCGCTCAGCGTATTGTGGCCGGCGACGTGCCCAGCACGCTGCGCGACCGCGACCTTATCGAGCTGGACATGAGCGCCCTGGTGGCTGGCGCCAAGTATCGCGGCGAGTTTGAGGACCGCTTGAAGGCCGTGCTCAAGGAAGTGGAGAAGTCGGACGGCAAGGTCATCCTGTTCATCGATGAGCTCCACACCATCGTGGGCGCGGGCGCTACCGAGGGCTCCATGGACGCCGGCAATATCCTAAAGCCGGCGCTTGCCCGCGGTGCCCTGCATGCAATTGGCGCCACCACGCTCGACGAGTATCGCAAGTACATCGAGAAAGATGCCGCTCTTGCGCGTCGTTTCCAAACGGTATTGGTAAGCGAGCCCACCGTTGAGGACACCATCTCTATCTTGCGTGGCCTGAAGGAGAAGTACGAGATCTTCCATGGCGTACATATCACCGATAGTGCGCTGGTAGCCGCGGCTGATCTTTCCGACCGCTATATCGCCGACCGCTTCTTGCCCGACAAGGCCATCGACTTGGTAGACGAGGCTGCAAGCCGCCTGCGCATGGAGCTTGACTCCATGCCGGTCGAGATCGATGCCACAACGCGTCAACTCACGCAGATGCAGATCGAGGAGCAGGCGCTCATGAAGGAGACGGACGATGCCTCCAAGGAGCGCTTGGAGACTTTGCGCCAAGAGATTGCGGAGGTCCAAGAAAAGCTCAACGTGCAAAAGGCGGGCTGGCTCAACCAGAAAAACGCGATCGACCACGTGCAGGAGCTCAAAGGTAAACTCGACGACGCCAAGAGCGAAGAGGAGCGCGCCACGCGCAACGGCGACCTTGCTCGCGCCTCTGAGCTGCGCTTTAGTGTGATCCCCGTTCTTACCCAGGAAATCCAGGCTGCCGAGGCGGCGCTTGAGGAGCAAAAGGGCAAGGACGGCGAGGGGCTCAACGAGCAGGTGACCTCCGACGAGATTGCCGAGGTCGTGAGCGCGTGGACCGGCGTGCCCGTTTCCAAGATGATGCAAGGCGAGCTCGATAAGCTCAAGAATCTCGAGGGCGAGTTGCATAAGCGCGTTATCGGCCAAGACGAGGCCGTCTCGGCGGTTGCCGCTGCCGTGCGTCGTAGCCGTGCGGGCCTTTCCGACCCCAATAAGCCCATCGGCAGCTTCTTCTTCCTGGGTCCTACCGGCGTGGGCAAAACCGAGCTTGCCAAGGCGCTTGCCGAGTGCCTGTTCGATGATGAGCGCGCGCTCGTGCGTATCGACATGTCCGAATACATGGAGAAGTTCTCGGTCCAGCGTCTGATCGGTGCTCCTCCGGGATATGTGGGTTACGACGAGGGCGGTCAGCTTACCGAGGCCGTGCGCCGTCGTCCATACAGCGTGATCTTGCTCGACGAGATGGAGAAGGCTCACCCGGATGTCTTCAACATCTTGCTGCAGGTGCTCGATGATGGTCGCTTGACCGATGGCCAGGGCCGCCAGGTGTCCTTCAAGAACACGATCATCATCATGACGTCCAACGTGGGCTCTAGCGCGATTGCCGAGCTTTCGGGCAAGGACGAGGCCGAGATGCGCCGTCAGGTTGACGCTGCGATGGCCAAGACCTTCCGCCCCGAGTTCCTCAACCGTATCGACGACATCGTGGTGTTCCATCCTCTCGGCATGGAACAGATTCAAAAGATCGTCGACATTCAGCTCGAGGACGTGCGCGCCCGCCTGGCAAAGGAGCGCATGGAGCTCGAGATTACGCCTGCTGCCAAGCAGATGCTCGCCGTGGGCGGTTTGGACCCTGTGTTTGGTGCTCGTCCGCTCAAGCGTCTGGTGCAGCGCGAGGTCGTGGATGCTATCGCCGCGGCGATTATCGACGGTCGCGCTCACGAGGGCGACAAGATTTCACTCGATGTGGACTCCGACGGCAAGTTTGAGGTCGCAGGAGTGGAGTCCAGGGACTTGGGCTCGAGTGATGAGGTCCTTGACGCTCCGTTTGAGGCGCCAAAGGAGTAGCGTAGCGGGCGTAGCATCGTGGGCGTCTAAGGCCCCTTGTACGAATTGGCTCGGCTTCCAGGCAACTGGAGGCCGAGCCTTTTGCTTACGGTGCATGCTAGGATGGTGCCAACGACGATTGGGGAGCGGATATGGCAAGCGATAAGGACAATAAGAAGACGGCAGCCGAGGTCAAGGTGGCACTCAAGCCCAAAGACCCGTTTATTCGTGCGGAGAATGAAGATGACGACGGCTACGACCCGTATTCCGATCGACGCCCCGAGCGCGAGCCGCTGTTCGAGCGCGACCCTTGGGATTAACCCAGGACGCTCGTTTTACCGAGGCTCTGAGGTCTAGTTGACATGAACAAGGCACCGCTGCAAGGATCTTCTCGCAGCGGTGCCTTTGTGTTTGGATGAGATGACCGAGGCCTCTATGCATCACGCTTCTGGCACATCAGCAGATGGTCGGCGACCATAACGGTTTCGCCCTTCTGGTTAATGATGTCGAGATGCTCGGTCACGATGCCTTTGTCGGCGTGCTTCTTATGGTCTTTCTTGTCGCTGATGGTAACCACCGTGTGGATGGTATCGCCGATGTAGACCGGTTTGATAAAGCGAATATGGTCATAGCCATACGAGAAGGCAACGGGGTTGATAAACGAAGCGGTGAGGCCAACTCCCACGCTGAAGGTCAGCGTGCCATGGGCGATGCGCTGACCAAAGTCGTGCTTCTCGCACCAATCGGCGTCTACGTGGTGCGGAAAGAAGTCGCCCGTTTGGCCGGCGTGAATCACGATGTCGGCCTCGGTGATAGTCTTGCCGCCCGTGGTACGGGTGTTTCCCAGCTGATAGTCCTCAAAATAGTATGCCTGCTCGTCCATGATTGACTCCTTTTCCTAAGCAATATACTTATCGGTATCTTGTCCTACGGTTGGTGCCGCGGGTCCACCTTGGGGACGCTGCCCGTCGATGATGATGGGACAGCATGTGGTATGAATCTCGGTGCCGTTGCTTCGCTTGACTGTCTGAATCATATGAAGGCTGTCAAAGGCATCGGTCGCCATGAGTTTTTTCCATGTGTAGACGTCTGAGCACCAGATGTCTGCTGGTTCCAGCAAGGAAAGCCAGTGCTGCGTTGTGTTGCTGGAAAGATGCTCGGCCAGCACGCACTTGATCTCGTCGCGCTTGATGTGCCAGTCCTGCGGATCTGTGTATCCTTGCAGTGCGTCGCATCCGATGAGCTCTCCGAGGCGGGGGATGGGGACCATAGCGATGGCGATAAACCCGTCTTCGGTTTCGTAGATGCCGTAGGGTGCATCGATGAAGGCGCTCGCGTTATTGATTTTGCTGCGCACCGGTGGCTTTTGTCCGTCGTTTAAATAGGTAGTAAAGACCTCAAACTGGGCGTCGAGCAGGGATTTCATGAGGTTTACCTCAACATGAGCCCCAATGCCTTCTCGCTTGTTGCGCAGGATGGCGGCCAGGATTCCCTGTGCCAAGTGCTGCCCGGCAAAGAGGTCGCCTACCGAAAGGCCCATGGGCATGGGTGCTTGGTCTGCGTTGCCATTAAGCCAGCAGATGCCGGAAAGGGCTTGAGCAAGAAGGTCTTGTCCGGGTTTCTTGACCCAAGGTCCTGTGGTGCCGTAACCGGTGACTTCGCCGTAGACGATAGACGGGTTAATCTTTGCTGCCGACTCGTAATCAACGCCGAGGCGTGCGGCGACGCCGGGGCGATAATTGACCACCATGACGTCGGCTTCAAGAATCAGCCTTTCGAGCTGCGGTTTTGTGGCAGGGTCTTTAAGGTCAAGTGCAATGCTCTCTTTGTTACGGTTGATGGCGTGAAACAACGAGCTGTCGCCATCGATCTTGCAGTTTGAGATATACATCGTGCGGCAAATGTCGCCGATGCCCGGGCGCTCAATTTTGATGACTTTGGCTCCCAGGTCTGCAAGGCGCAACGTCGCGGACGGTGCAGAGAGGAACTGGCTGAAATCCAGGACGGTAATTCCCTCGAGCGGTTTCATGGTTACGCCTCCTTCGTGTCGTTGAGATGAAATTCGTCAATGATCGCCCCTGTGTCCTCGCCCAGGCGTGGTGCGGGCTTTGAAGCGCCAAAGTCCTCTCCCGCAAAACTGATGGGACAACGAGTGGTGAGTACCTGCTGTCCCGCAACACGGCTAACATCCTGAATGAAATCAAGCGCCTTAAAGGCGTCGGATGCAACGAGCTTTTCCCAGGTATAGACATCGGAACACCAGAAATCGTGCTTTTCTAGCTTACTTAGCCAGTTGGCGGTTGTGTCCGTTTCAAGCACTGCCTGGATGTCACGCTTGATGGCGTCTCTATTGGTGAACCGTTCGGATTCATCGGTATGGGACGCGACCTGTTCGGAGCCGATAATCTGTCCCAATTCGACAACCGAGCCCATGGCCAGAGCGATATAACCGTCAGATGTTTCGTAGATTCCGTACGGGGCGGCCAAGTAGGCGTGCGCGTTGTTGAATTCACTGCGCTCGGGGGCCTTGTTTCCATCGTTGAGATACGTGGTGATAACTTCAAATTGAAGATCGAGTACGGAAGCGAGCAAACTTACCTCGACATGTCCGCCTTCGTTCGTGATTTCGCGGCGAACAAGACAGGCGAGGATACCCTCTGCGGCATGGACACCCGTATAGGAATCTGCCAGAGAAAGTGCGAACGGCATGGGCGGTTGGTCTGCATTGCCATTGAGCCAAGCCAGGCCGGAGAGCGACTGTACCAGCAGGTCTTGTCCTGGCTTCGCCGCCCAGGGGCTGGCGGCCCCGTAGCCGCTTATGCTTGCGTATACAAGGCGAGGATTCAGAGCATGGACTTCGTTGTATCCAAGACCAAGCTTATCCATGACGCCGGGGCGAAAACTTTCGATGAGAACGTCTGCTTGGGCAATGAGCTTTTTTGCCATAGCAAGGCCTTCAGGGCTTTTGGTGTTGAGCTCGATGCTTTGCTTATTGCGGTTGATGGTATGGAAATTGAGGCCGTCACCGTCAGATGTGCAGCCTTCTAGAATTAGGCGACGCGAGCCGTCTCCCGAGCCGGGGCGTTCGACCTTGATGACGCGGGCCCCAAGGTCAGCTAAGCGCAGTGCTGCTGATGGACCTGCGAGATACTGGCAAAAATCCAGCACCAAGATTCCCTCGAGCGGTTTCATAATCGATCTTCCTTCCGTCTATTGCTCACGAGAGCTGACGTAGAGTTCATTGAGTTTTTTCAGCGTTGCGGCTACATCGCCACCCGATTGCACGTAATCTCGGATGATCACGCCGGCATTGTCCTGGAAGGTGAGATAGCCGCTGTAGCGCGGGCGCAAATAGGCGTGGTCGAGCGACTCGAGCGTATCCTTATAGAAGTTGAGCGTTGCGCGATTGCACTCTTCGTCAAACCATGCGGCGCGATGCCCCGGTTGACCCCCACAGTCACAATACAGGGTGCGTTGAATTTCGGGGGAGAGTGCGTACTGGGCAAACGCTACGGCTTCGTCGATGTGCTTGCATTGGGAAGAGATGGCGAGGCCGGTCCCTCCCAGTACGCCCTGCAGCATGTGACCGTGGTAGTTGATGATGTTGCCGGCTTTAAGCACGTGCTGGGCATAGCCGCGGCGCGAGTAATTGACATATCCGTATACAAAGGGGCAATACGTTGCCGTGTCGCTGGTCGCCAGGGCTTCATGAAGGTCGATGGTGTTGTAGGAAAAGACATCGCTCGGGCAGCTCGTGGCAAGACGGCGCATGTCTTCCAAAACGGCTTGGCCATGGGCTGCATCTACAACGTGCTCGGGGTCGCTTTCGTCAAAAAGAGCACCGCCGGAAGTTGCACACATGGCGTAGAAATCCATGAGTAGATACGTTGGCGTTGCGGCATAGATTACCGCGCCGGTTTTAGCGAGCTCGATGACGTCTTCAAAGTCGTGGGGTACCTGGGAGGCGTCCATCTTGTCGGGACGATAGATGGAAACGGGACTGGCGGCGTCGATGGCGAGCGCAGCCTGGAATCCGTTGAAGTTATAGCTGACATGAGATTTGCCAACTGAATTGTCTGCTTGATCCGCCAAGAATCCGGCAGGCAGGTAGCTATTAAGTGGCAGCAAAACATTGTGCTTTGCGGCAAACCCTGCCCAGGGGTGATCGATGACTAAGAAGTCATAGTCTTGTGCGAGCATCTGAATGGGCTTGCTTTCGAACTCGGAGAGAGAACGCTTCTCCCATACGATGTCGATTCCTGGGTTGAGCTCGGAAAAACGCTGGGCAACGCCGACGATCGAAGTGAATCCTCGACTGTGGTTCCAAGTGATTCCTTTTAGCGTCGTGCTCATATGATATTGATCCCTTCTTGAGCGGTTCTCTGTCTGTGACAGTGTAATTGGTAGTACCAGATGCTGTCTAGTACGTATGAAATATCGGATGTGCATGAACCGTGGTAGTACCAAAATTACGCCTAAACGGTTTTTTATACCGTTTATCGCTAAATTAGCTGAGTTTTACAATCGTTATTGCCAAATCGAAGAGCCTTGAATAAGAATTGGTGCTACCAGAGAGCGCGGCAACCGCGGGCCAGTCTCTCGCAGCACACTCGAGAAAAGGAGATCAAGGTGGCAGCAGCATTTGGAGTCCTATTGCTCGCGACCCTGTTCCAGGGAAGTTTCGGTATCTGTTTTAAAAAGTATCAACCGTTCTCGTGGGAGGCCTTCTGGGCGCTCTTTTCTATCGTCGGCGTTTTGCTCATGCCGCATATTTGGGCATTCATCGGAATTGGCGGCAACTATTTTACCTATCTGCAGCAGACCCCGTTGCCTATGCTCATCGGTGGTGCCCTCGCCGGTTTCTTTTGGGGCATCAGCTCGATCTGGTACAGCCGCGCTATTGACTACATTGGCGTTTCGCTGGTGACGGGTATCAACCTTGGTCTTTCGAACCTGTTGGGCAGCTTGGTTCCCATGGCTCTTCTGGGTACGTGGCCATCCGCCGGCGTGTTGGGCCTGATTCTTGTTGGCCAGGCCATTTTGATGGTTGGCGTCATCGTTCTTTCCAAGGCTGGTTTCATGAAGCGTGCCGAGCAGGGAGAAGAGGATTCTTCTGATTCTCAAGGCGGCAAGAAGTCTCTGTTCATGGTCGGCTTCATCATGGCTCTCGCATCGGGCGCCGGCTCTGCCGCCATCAACATTGGCGCGACCGCGTCTGGCACCCCGGTGAGAATCGCCGTGGCAGATGGCGTTAGTCCCATGTACGCATCGCTGCTTCAGTGGACTGTCGTTTTCGCTGGCGGATTTGTCGCTAACTTCTTCTATGCGCTGTATAAGCTGATTAAGAACCATACGTTCTCCGACTACACCAAGCCTGGTTGTGGCAAGGCATATGGCAAGGTTTTGCTTACCTCGTTCGTCTGGTTCGCCGCTCTTGGCGTGTACGGTTTCGCTACTTCTATGCTTGGCGATCTGGGCCCTGCCGTCGGCTGGGTCATGTTCAACGGCCTCGCACTGATTGTGGCTAACGCCTGGGGCTTTAAGGATGGCGAGTGGACCGGATTTGCAAAGGCACGTAATGTTGCGCTTGCGGGCAACGCCGTTATCATCGTCGCCCTGGTCATCCTTGGCATCACCAATGTGATGTAGAAGAGAGCCCCCGATTACGTCCCATCTAAAACAGCCAACGACATCCTATTAATTCGAGCCATAAGGAGTTAAATCATGGCCGTTGATAACGTCTCTTCGATTGATGAACTTACGTATTGTCCCGAGATGCCGAAGACCCCGCGCAACATCGTGAGCATCGGTACCGGTGGTATCGTCCAGGGCTCCCACTATCCCGCCTACAAGCTGGCCGGTTTCCCCGTCAAGGCTTGCTATGATCTGAGTCACGAGACTGCCCAAAAAGTTGCTGAGGAGTGGGGGATCCCTCATGTTGCCGGGACCGTCGAGGAGCTCGTCGAGTTTGGCAAGCAGTATGACGCCGTGTTCGATATCGCCGTTCCTGCGAATGCGATTCCGGAGATCCTGGTTCAGCTTCCTGACAATGCGGGTGTTTTGATTCAAAAGCCCATGGGCGAGAGCATCGAGCAGGCTCGCGAGATTCTTCGCATCTGCCATGAGAAGAATCTCACTGCGGGCATTAACTTCCAGCTGCGTCAGGCCCCCTATATGATTGCCGTGCGCGGCCTTATCAACCGCGGTGTGATTGGTGAGGTAGTCGATATCGACCATCGTCTGGTTGGCGAGCAGCCCTGGAACCTCTGGCCGTTCCTGTTCCCCAAGGATCGCGTGGAGATCAATTACCACTCCATCCATTACATCGACAACATTCGCTCCCTGGTAGGCGATCCCAAGTCGGTTTACTGCAAGACCATGCAGCATCCCAAGATGCGCGATCTTGCCCAGACCCGCACCGCTATCATTATGGATTACGGTGATGACCTGCGCGTTAACCTGCATATCAACTTCAATCACAACTATGCGAAGAAGTATCAGGAGTCGATTCTCAAGATCGAGGGACTCAAGGGCGCCATCCGTGTCAAGCTCGGCCTGATGTATGACTATCCCGAGGGCGAGCCCGATCGCGTTGAGTACATCACCTTTGACGAGGGCGAGTGGAAAGAGCTTCCCGTCCGTGGCAGCTGGTTTAACGAGGCGTTCATCGGCACCATGGGCGGCCTGATGAAGAAGCTTGACGATCCCAACTATGAGTACATGAACTCGGTTGAGGACGCGTTCCATACCATGTGCGTTGTCGAGGCGTGCTACAAGTCGAGTGCCGAGGGCGGCACCCCGGTCGACTACAGCGAGTAAGCAAAAACGATTGATTCTGAGGGGCTGCTGAGCATGATGAACGTTATCGATACTCACGTGCATGTTTGGGATTTGGATCACTATCGTCTGCCCTGGCTTGATGGAGAGGGTCCGGTTCTAAAGCGCACGTGGGCGGCGAGCAACTACGTGGCCGACCAGGCGACCGACCATGGATATCACGTTGAGCAGGCCGTGTATATCGAGGTTGACATGGCCCCCGAAGAGCGTCCGCGCGAAAACGAGCTTGCGTGTCAGATGGTTTCTGATCCAGGATGCATTTACGGCGGCGCCTGTATTTCGGGAGACATGACGATCCCCGAGTTTGATGCCTATATCACTGAATGGGGCGCGAAGCCGCAAATCAAGGGCGTGCGTCAGGTTCTGCACGTGCCAAGCGCAAAGCCGGGAACGTGTCTTGAGCCGCAGTTTTTGGCAAACGTTCGTCGCCTGGGCGAGCTCGGCTTGGTCTTTGAGGGATGCCTGCGCTGCCCTGAGCTGAGAGACCTGGAGACGGTTGCCAAAGAGTGCCCCAACACCACCATCGTCTTAAACCATATGGGCATCGTCGACGCCGACATCATGGGGCAGGCCAATCCTTCTGAGGAGGATCGCGCTTACCAGGACGCATGGAAGCGCAATATGGCACTGCTTGGGCGTCTGGATAACGTGGTCTGTAAGGTTTCTGGATTGAACCCCATGAAGCCCTGGTCGACCGAGAACCTGGCTCGTTCCGTCGACGTTGCTCTGGATGCGTTCGATGCCGACAAGGTCGTTTTTGCCAGCAATTATCCGGTTTTGAACATAGCGATGACATTCGATGAGTGGGTGTGCGCCATGCTCACAATAACCGAGGGGCTCGATGCTGCCGATCGCGAAGCGCTTTTTGCCGAGAACGCGCGCCGTGTATACGGCCTTAAGTAAAGACACGTGCGCCAAATCTGACGCACACAAATGAATGGAGATTCATTATGGGTAAGGTTATTCGCTTTGGATCTGTTTCTCGTACCGACGGCGAGGAGGGCTACAAGAAGTACGCCAACTATCATGCTGCGCCGTTTGAGGGCGTCAACGAGATGATTAAGGCCTGCAACCTGCAAAACTACTCGATTTATTACTATGACGGCCTGCTGTTCTCGTACTACGAGTACACAGGCGATGATTATGAGGCGGATATGGCCAAGATGGCCGCGGATCCCACGACGCAGGAGTGGTGGGCGGCAGTTGTTCCCTGCATGAAGCCATTTACGGAAGATGGCCCTTGGGTTGATATGAAGGAAGTTTATCACCTGGACTAATGCAGGTTTGACACATGGAGCGGGAGGCGCCAGGTCGGCGCCTCCCTTGTTTTGAAAGAGGAAGAGATGGAAGGCTTGTATGTCGCGTCGATGGTCCCCTTCGACGAGAGCGGAAAGATTAACGACGACGTCATTCGTCAGATGGTCGAGGCGAATCTTGAAGAGGGGGCAGCTGGCTTTTTTGTTGCGGGATCTTCTGGCGAGTGCTTTTTGTTGACCCCCGAAGAGCATCTGCACCTGTTTGAGGTTTTCGCAGAATATAAGGAGCGTTGTACGCTTTTTGCACACGTGGGTTCTTGCGGCACCGACGAGAGCGTACGTTATGCCAAGGCAGCTTCTGAGATGGGCTATGAACGTATTGCTGCAACGCCGCCCATTTACTTCGGTTATTCCTCGGCTGCGGTGGCGGGATACTATGACGATCTTGCTTCTGCGGTTGGCCACGGCATCTACTACTACAACATTCCCATGAACACTAAAAGGACGCTTAACCTTTACGATGCCGATACGCGTGCGATGTTCGCATCGGGTTCCATCACTGGCATTAAACACACCAATCTCGATCTCTATGAGATGGAGCGCCTGCGTGCCATCAATCCAGACCTTAAGTGTTTTGGCGGCTTCGAAAACGAGATGGTTTCTTTTTTGGCTATGGGCTGCGACGGGTTTATTGGATCGACCTTTAACTTCATGCTGCCTCATTACCTTAAGGTATACAACGCGTTTAACGAGGGGCGTATCGACGAGGCGCGCGAGCTTCAGATCAAGGCCAACAACATCATGGAAGCTATCATGGGGGAGGGTCTCTTTCCCTCGATTAAGCATATTTTGGCCAAACGCGGCGTGAACGTGGGTGCGATGCGTAAACCGTTCTTGCCCCTGAACGACGCCGCTGCTGCTCATGTTGATGCGGTCGTTGCGAGCAATCTGGTGAAGTAGCCTTTCTATTTCACCGAAGCATTCAGGGAAAATGGACCGAGCCTTCCCGTGGGGGCTCGGTCCATTCGTTTTGCGGGGAAAAGAGGGCAATCTACTCTTCCAGAAGTTGGGAAATGGAGTTGGCAAAGAAGGCATCGATACTGGAAGCTAGGCGCGAGCGGTCTTCCTGTGCAAATGCTTTCAAGATTTTAACGCGCCAAAGAATCGAGCTTTCACGCGAAGCAGAAGCCGAAAGAATTTTAAGTGCGGATTCGCGACGTAGGACAATCATGGTCTGCATGAGTTTGTGGAAGATTCCGTTACCGCAGTTCACGCCCACATAGGTGTCAATCTCGTCCAAAAGATCGGAGAGGTCTTCCGAGGACACCTCGGCTGTGTCGAGCGAAAGAAGCTTTTCGGCATAATCCTGAAGCGCATCGGTAATTTCATCGGTACGCTTGTCAAAACACGCAAGGTAGACGGTTCCCTCAATGAGTTTGCGTGCATCGTAGAGGTTCTCATAATCGGAAATCTCGCGATGATAGCTCCAAAGAATTGTTTCGGCGGGAATCTGAGCGCTTTGATCGGAGACAAAAGAGCCTCCCCCAGGCCGGATGTCAATCAACCCGATAAGGGAGAGTGCGCGCAAGGCTTCGCGAATGCGGCTGCGTGTCACGCCAAACATCTCGGCAAGCGAGCGCTCGTCAGGCAGGCGCTCTCCGGGCTTAAGCTCGCCGGACGTGATCTTGTCGGCAAGTTGGTTCATTATCTGCTCGGTGAGCGTTTCTTTCTTAACGGGTTCGACTTTCACATTGGTTCCTTTGACGTTACTGCTTGGTTGTTGCCAATAACGATGTAATCGTAGCATTTAAGGGCTTTGTGCAGCCTCAAGAGCGTGAAACGGGTGCCGGAGAACCGGCACCCGCTAAGAGAAAGGCTTGTAGGGTTGGCCTTGCGCTCAAACTGGTTTTTCGGGCGTCTTCTTTAAAGACGCGCGGCTAGGCTGCCGGGCAGATCTTCTTGAAGAGCTCGATGACGTC
>JAFEHB010000345.1_pt1 | contig 38031 bp, 41 predicted proteins | sample 9267121 | NCBI WGS metagenome assembly JAFEHB01 (sample SAMN17103336, study PRJNA684904) | human gut metagenome | isolation source: diarrhea sample from child under the age of five | host: Homo sapiens | place: South Africa: Mafikeng, Mafikeng Provincial Hospital | collected 2019-09 | reverse complement strand
GAGGTGGGACAACGAAATCGAATTCTAACGAATTACCGATTTCTGTCCCACTCTCATTTCTGTTTATTTGTGATCGTCCTACTTTGATTCTTCATTTCGTCTCAGACTAAAGTGGTCTGGCAGAGGGTCTGGTCCCGCTTGGGTACCAGGATGGCATCGCAAGATTCTCACAACCCCCATCAAGACACCTTTCACACCAAAGCGTTCAATCGCTTGGATCATATAATTGGAACAGGTCGGTTGAAAGCGACAAGAAGGCGGAAATAGGGGAGAGATCCATTTTTGATAGCCTCTGACCATAGCAATCAGGATTTTTTTCATGATTTTTTAGATTTAGTCACTGCTAGATTGTGCAACTGGCTAATTTCTTTTTTGTTCAAGCGACGGTATTCACCCGGACGAAGTCCTGAGACATCTAGGTTTCCAAACTGGGTTCGGGAGAGTTTGTCCACTAAAAGTCCTACAGCTTCAAACATCTTTTTGACCTGGTGGTTGCGCCCTTCATGAATGGTCAACTGAACCACTGAACGGTTCTTTTCAACATCCACTTTTAAGATCTCGTAAGTCGCTGGCTTGGTTTTCTTGCCATCAATGGTCACCCCTCGTGTTAAGGGACGCAAATTTTCCTTATTGGCAATCCCTTTGACACGCGCCACATAGACCTTATCAATCTCATTACGTGGGTGAATCATCTCATCTGTAAAATCACCATCATTGGTCAAAATCAAGACACCAGATGTATCCCAGTCCAAACGTCCTACTGGATAGATGCGCTCTGGCACTTGAGATAAAAGGTCAACGACTGTTGTCCGCCCTTTATCATCCGATACACTAGAGATGACGCCACGTGGCTTATTTAAAAGATAGTAGACCTTTTCTTCGTTATAGATTGGAGTGCCTTCTACTTCAACCTGATCACCAGTTTTAATGATGGTCGCTAATTCACGCACAACTTGGCCATTTACTGTAACCAAGCCTTGCTTGATTAGTTCTTCGGCCTTGCGACGACTAGCCACGCCTGCATGGGCAATATATTTGTTAATTCTCATCTAGTTCCTCTGTTCTCTCTGAAAATAATTGACCTTCCTCTGGATCAATGTCCACTTTCTCAACCTTTGGTAATTCCTCCAAATGATTGATTCCCATATAATCCAAAAAATACTCCGTCGTGACATACAAATTGGGACGCCCGAGGACTTCTTTTTTCCCATCCTCTCGGATCAGATCAAATGACAGTAGTTTGGTAATGGCACCGCTGGAATTGACACCCCGAATATCATCGACCTCCACACGGGTGATCGGTTGCTTATAAGCAATGATTGATAAGGTTTCGAGGGCAGCCCGAGACAAACTTTGGTTCATGGGCGTTCTAGAATAGTCTCGTAAAACCGAAGCGTAGTCTGCCTTTGTCACCAATTTATAACGGGAAGCTGTCTCCATCAAACACAGACTGGTATCTGTGTCCTCCTGGTATTTTTGGCTTAATTTTTCTAAACTTTGCACCACACCTGTCGGAGGTAAAGAGAGAAGGTCTGCGATTTGTCTGGCAGTAATTCCTTCTTCACCCGCTACAAATAAGAGTGCTTCAATTTCAGCTAATTTGCTCATGTTCAATCCTATTTAAGTAAATTTCTCCAAAAGCCCTATCCTGGATCACCGTTACTTCTTGAATCTTGATCAATTCAAGGGTTGCAAGAAATAGAGTAATGACCTCTTGGAGATCCGTTGCTTCTAGAAACAAGTCCTGCAAGAGAACTTGTGAGCGATCGTGGAATCGGTGACGCAGCTGGTCCATCAGATCCTCAATCTTGTATTCATCCTTTACAATGGTCGTATGGTTCTGACGGAATTCTTCTTTTTTCTTGGTCAATAGTTTTGAGAAAGCCAAGAAAAGATCCACCGTTGTACGATCGTGAAGCAATTCCGTATCGTCGTAGACCAATTCCATCTTAGGTTTTGAATAATAAAGGGCGCGCTCCTCGTGCTGTGAGGCCATCAACTCTCCTAATTGCTTGTAAGTACGGTACTCTTCCAATTGAGAAAGGAGGTCCTGCTCGAGATCCTCTGCTTCATCCATCTCCTCTGCAACCTTAGGAAGAAGTCTTCGACTCTTGATCAAGGTTAGTTGACTAGCCATCAGCATGTATTCTCCTGCTACCTCTAGTTTCATAGCCTGGAGGGTCGCCAGATAAGCCAGATACTGTTCGATCACCTCAATCAAGGGGACCTCATAAATATCCATCTGGTATTTAGAGACCAAGTGGAGCAAGAGGTCCAAAGGCCCTTCAAAATCTTTAATTTTAATATCCATTATTTATATTTTTCTAATGTCACCATGGTTTTTAGGCCCAATTCACGCGCAATACTAAAAAGATCCACACCGAGTTCTCGTTGTTTCAAAATATATTGCTCACGAATCGATTGTGCCGAAAGGTCTTGATTCCCTTTTTCGATCAAGAAGGCTTCTAATTGTCGGAATCCCCACTGACGGGAGTAGCATTTTCCTTTATTATCAAAGAGATAAATACCATCTAGGAAGAGTTGCAATTCATCCAGTAACGGCTCTGGAACCTTTAAAACCCGTTTTTGGCCATCTTTGCCCACTCGAATGACATGAAAGTCCAGCTGAATATCTTCGACTTTGACTTGGAGAATCTCACTTGGCAATAAGCCCATCTCCAGAATCAACAAGGCCATCAAGCGTCCCTGAGGGTTGGTTGATTCTTCCCAAAAATGAGTCAAATCCAACAATTCCCGATCATGGGTCTTGGCCGGTTGAATTTTAGGCAATACCAAACGATGGTATTCAGAAATAAAGCGTTCTTGATACAAATAATATAAAAATTGGTTGACGGCAGATAATTTTCGTTTTTGAACCGCCGGTTTAAAATCTTTAATCGAAGCTTGGTAAATTCTCAAATTTGTCGGTGTCACTTTTCCATGGATCGACTCAATAAATTGGTCCAAATCATAGAAATAGGCAGACTGAGAATTTTCACTTAATTCTTTTTGATCAATAAAACTTGCAATAAATTCTTTCATTTTGGAATCATCTCGTATTCATTTGAAAAATCATGCATGAGCGAATTGATGGCTTTAAGAATCGATTTCCGTGTAATAATCCCTTGGAAATAGCCTTCTTCATCCACCACCGAAAGGAAGGAGTCATCCACCAACTTGTGCAGGACTTCTGTCAAATTGAAGTCTAAGCCGATGACCCCGACCTCTTTTTTTGCAACGTCTACGATATCCATCGAGGCAAAAGTCTCCTCAGGAATCTCGTGTTTCAATTGATAAGATAGAATATCCGTTAGGGAGATCGTCCCCACAAACTTGCGTTCATCCGTCACTACCGGAATACGACTATAGCTAATCTGGCTCAACAACAAGACAGCATGGTCTACATTGTGGTTATCAATCAAGACCGCTAAATTTTTGGCTGGAGTTAAGAACGTCTCTTCCTGCGCCAGCAAGAAACGTTCAAATTCCTTTGCTATCATCTGCTAAACTCCTTTGTCAATTCAGGATACAACTCATGATCTCGCGTATAATACTCTACCTTGTAATTAGAATCATCTATCTCAATTTTAGCATAGAGACACTCTCGAATCAGACCGCGTGGCTGACTGATCGATCCAGGATTCACAAAGAGGGTTCTTCCTTCCTTCCAAGCATCTGGGATATGAAGGTGGCCGTAAAGACAGATATCTGCTTCTTCCTCTTGGGCCCACAAATCCAATTTTTGAAAACTAAAATTGATCTGGAAGAGATGCCCGTGGGTCTGGATGATCCGTGTTGGCCCTAGTTGAGTCACCAAGCGTTCCGGATAGCCATCATAAAAATCCATGTTTCCTTGGACAACGTGAATCTCTTCCCAGACAGGATCATCACTTTTTAGTTCAGAATCCCCATTGTGAAAGATCCCATCGACCTTGCCTAGGTATTTGTCTTTAATTGCTTCTACGATGGAGCGGTCTCCATGCGAGTCACTCATCACGATGATTGTTTGTTTTGCCATGATGGAAATACCTCCAATAACTTTTTAACAGCTAAAGCACGATGCGATTGTGTATTTTTTTCTTCTAGCGTTAATTCCGCAGCAGCACGGCCCGTTTCCCCAACTAAGAAGAGTGGATCATAGCCAAACCCGTTTTCACCCTTAGGTTCAAAATTAATATACCCTGGCCAATCAGCTTCCACCACCAAGCTTTCCTTGCCTGGCCTTGCGACCACCAAGGTCGTATGGAACTGGGCTGAACGGTCTTTCAAGTCAAAGACCATGGCCAATTCGTGCAACAATTTCGCATTATTTTCCGCATCTGTCGCACCAACTCCCGCAAAGCGAGCTGACCAAACTCCTGGTAAGCCTCCCAAGATATCTACCTTCAAACCTGAATCATCCGCTAAGACTGTTTTCCCAGTTAGCTCTGCGATGGTTTCAGCTTTTAGGCGGGCATTCTCCTCAAAGGTCATCCCTGTTTCTTCGACTTCTGGAAGCTCTGGATACTGATTGAGGTTTTCCACTTCAAAGCCTAGCTTTTCAAACATGTTGCGGAATTCTTTGGTTTTTCCCTCATTTCGAGTCGCAATAAGAATCGTATCTTTGACCTTGTCTTGACCCAAAAAGGCTTCCAAATCCACCCCATCACTTGGCAAATGTAAATAGAGCAATTTCCCTTTTTCAACTAAGAGCAAGGCTCCTTGACGCTGGATAATTTCAAAAGATCTTCCCTTGACTTCATTCAAGATTTCAGTCAAAAAGGTTAGGAAACGAAAGGCTGATCCATAGCGCATCACCGATAGATTGAGAGGAAATCCTTCAGGATCCTTGGCAAAGAGAAGTTCCAGCTGGTCTAAAAGAGTGGAAGCTTCCGCAGGAACTTGACTAAATTGGTTGTAGTCTGCATCTTCTCCCCATTGGGCAATATACCAATCTTGGGAATCTTTGTATTCAAATAGTTTGTCACTCATAAATTTACGTGCTCCACATTCACTGAACGTTCTAGCCATTTTTCGGCAATCGCTGCAAAGCTATTAGCATTTGCAGTGGTATAAAAGCGGTGGGTCTTCTCTAAGAGTTCGCGGCTCTTATTGAGCTCAAAATAGTTTAATAAGACGGAAATATCCCGAACACACTCCGCTCCACTATCAATCAATTTGACATCCGGTCCCATCACATTTTGAATAATCGGTTTTAACAGAGGATAATGGGTACATCCCAAGACTAAGGTATCAACCTTTCCAACTAGTGGTTTTAGGGTTTCGTAAACCACCTTTTTGGTCACACTGGATGCCAACTCGTTGGATTCCACTAAAGGAACAAACTTGGGACAAGCTAAACTGGTGACTTTCATATCTGGTGCCAGACTTTGAATCTTCTCTTTATAAATTCCAGAAGAAACCGTCATCGGTGTCCCAATGACCCCAATTTTTTGATGGGTCGTTGATTTAATGGCTGCAGAAGCTCCGGGCAAAATCACTCCCAAAACAGGAATATCAAGTTTTTCCTTGACTTCTTCCCAAACCACTGCAGTCGCTGTATTACAAGCTAAAACAATCATCTTGACATTTTTGGTCAGAAGGAAGTTCACCATCTGCCAAGTATACTCGCGAATTTGGTCTGCTGGTCTAGGACCATAAGGTGCACGCGCTGAATCTCCAATATAGACGACATCTTCGTGAGGAAGCTGACGGAGCAATTCGCGGACAACAGTCAGGCCCCCTACTCCAGAATCTAAAAAACCAATCGGTCGGTTATCCATATCTCTTCCTTCCAAAAGGAGGGACTAAGAAATTCCTCCAAGCCCCTCTCATTTATTATCGTGAGATTGCCCCACTCTTATTTTTTCTTGTTTTTCGCCATTGCTGATTTTTGTTGGTTCACAATTTGGCGATAGACTTGTTGAACTTTTGCTTCGCTTGGACGTTGTCCGCTGGCACCTAAAAGCGTACGGACTGCTTCAACATTCAAACGGGGGTTTGATGCAAATTCTTTTTCAAATTGACGACGAAGCAAGAACATTCCTGCAACCATCCCACCAAAGAAAGCTAAAATAATCAATAAAATTCCTAAAAAGAGATTCATACAATTTTCTCCGATCCATTATTTTTACATAACTATCATTATATCAGACAATCGCTTATTTTTCAATGTCAAAGCCGTAGAGTGTCGCAAGATAATCTTCTGGTTTTTCTGCTCGACGAATCAAACGGGCCTGCCCATCTTCTTGAAGCAAAACTTCTGCAGAACGCAATTTGGCATTGTACTGATACCCCATTGAAAATCCATGAGCTCCGGTATCATGGATCACGAGCAAATCTCCAATCTCCGTCACTGGTAGTTCTCGTTGTTTCGCAAATTTATCGTTATTTTCACAGAGACTTCCCACCACATCGACCACTTCAGTCGGTCCATCTGGACGATCCATATTGGTAATATGGTGATAAGCACCGTACATAGCCGGTCTAAGAAGGTTCACAGCTGAAGCATCGACACCCACATAGGTCCGGTAGGTTTTCTTTTTATGCGTCACTCTGGTTACCAAAAGACCGTGTGAAGCTAGCATAAAGCGACCAAGCTCGGTATAGATTTTCACATGACCAAGTCCTGCTGGTTTGAGAATCTCATCAAAAACGCGGTGCACGCCTTCCCCAATAATGGCAATATCATTCGGTTCTTGCTCTGGCTTGTAATTGACCCCAACTCCACCAGAGAGGTTGATGAAGCCCAAATGGACACCTGTTTTCTCGACGACTTCGACTGCCAATTCAAAAAGTTGACGCGCTAGCTCTGGATAGTAATCGTTGGATACAGTATTAGAAGCTAACAAGGCGTGAATGCCAAACTCTTCCACACCCAGTTCTTTTAACTCGATAAAGGCTTGGATCAATTGCTCCTTGGTCATGCCAAACTTGGCTTCTTCCGGATTGTCCATAATATCGGTTCCCAGTTCAAAAACTCCACCAGGATTATAGCGGCAAGAAATGACCTTGGGAATGCTAGTCACAGACTTCAAGAAAGCAATGTCTTCATAGGCATCCAGATTGATCGTTGCCCCTAATTCTCTAGCATAGACAAATTCATCAGCTGGCGTGTTGTTAGAAGAAAACATGATCTCTTTTCCACTAAAGCCCAGTTTATCTGCCATTAACAATTCGACGTAGCTGGCAGTGTCAACCCCACAGCCCTCTTCTTGCAAAATTTTTAGGATCGATGGGTTCGGAGTCGCCTTTATGGCAAAGTATTCTTTAAATCCTTCATTCCAAGCAAAAGCTCGATGGAGGGCACGAGCCGTTTCACGAATTCCTGCTTCATCATAGAGATGAAAAGGGGTAGGAAATTCTTGGGTCAGGCTTTCTAATTGTTCACGGGTTACAAAAGGTGTTTTCATAAGTACTCATTTCTATTCTTTAGTCACTATTAGTATAGCACAAGTCGAAAGACAAAAAAAGCCGAGGCTATTGCCCCAGCTCAATCTCTCTTTGATTAGTCGTTTCTGCCGAAGATACGAAGAAGGCTGATAAAGAGGTTGATAAAGTCAAGATAAAGTTCCAAAGCCATCGCTACTGCCCAACCTGTAGCAGGTTGACCATTGGTTTGATCATAGACATAGCGGATTTTTTGGTTATCCCAAGCTGTCAAACCTGCAAAGAGGAAGACAGAGATAATACTCAAGATATAGTCCATTCCAGAACTTCTCAAGAACATGTTCACAACAGAAGCGATGATTACACCGATCAAGACTCCCATCAAGGCACGTCCCATTCCAGAAAGGTCTTTTTTCACGACGCGTCCGATAGCTCCCATGACAATAAACATCAAGGCACTGACCAAGAAAGCCTTATAAACCGTCGCTTGCATGTAGCGAGCAATGATAAAGCTCAACGTAAAGCCATTCAAAGCTGAGTAGATCAAGAAGATCGGAAGAGCAGACGGGCTATTTTTAACAGCCTTCCCACTGGCAACAAAGACCAAGATCAATTCTACAACAACTGCTGCGTAGTAAACCATTGGCGCTGTTGTCAAGATTTGAACGAAGAAGTCTTGAAAGACCGTCATCATCAGGCCAGACACAAGGGCTGAAATCCCAACACCAATTCCTACTAATGAATAGATTTTGTTATAGAAAGCATTCAATCCACTTTGTTCTTGGATTACTGAATCATTATACATATAAACAAGTTCCTTTCAAATTTGTTTACTATGATTTTAACATTTTTCGATGAAAAAATCTCCTTTTGGCCATCTTTTTACGCCAAGGTTCTGAAGCTTCCTTAACAGCCCAGTATTTATCCACCATGGTCACCACGAAGGATTCTTTGTAGCGAGGCGGAGCAAGGGTAGCCCCCCACATGTGTTTAATGATGATATCTTCTTCCTTAGCATTAAGATCTGTAATCTTTCGCGCATTTCTCACGGCAATGCGTGGATGAATCCAGGCGTGACTCTTGGTAAACTTGGTCTCGCGCCAATCATAGTAAAAGAGGTCATGCAAGAGGCCGCCCCGAGCCGTACTTTTAGCATCCCAGCCAAATTTTTTAGCCAGTTTATAACTAGTATAGCTAACATGAATGGAATGCTCCAAACGATTGGAATGAATATGATGGGGGATGTCGGCTAATTTTTGAACCTTAGGGTGCTGGATCAACTGTCCCACATAGGTCATGTATTCTTTGTCACGATGATATTGCATCAGATCACTACCTTTCCTTGATAGGCTCTCCCAATAAGATTTCCACCAATTTCTTTTTTCAACTTAAGTATACTGCTTTTTCTCAAAAATTCCTTAAATGAAACATCAAAATTCCAGCAGCTACTGCAACATTCAAACTCTCAGCCCGACCCGGCATGGTAATATGAACAAGCTGGTCGGCTCGTGTAGCCATTTCTGGACTGATGCCCTTGCCTTCATTGCCCATTACCAAAATCAATTGATCAATCTGAGGGAGTTGACGGTAATCGATGGAAGCTTCTGATAGCGTCGTTGCGAGGACCGCTAGATTGGATTGACTAGCTCGTTCAAACAGTTCTTCTCGGTCCAGTTTCCAGATAGGAATATGGAAATGACTGCCCTGCATGGATCGAAGGGTTTTGAGACTGTATAGATCTGCGGAGCCTTTCGATAGCATGACGCCATCAAAGCCTGCTGCATCTGCTGTTCGAATCATCGTCCCTACATTGCCAGGATCCTGTACATCCTCCAAATAGAGGAAGCGTCCTTGTAGCTGATCCGGAAGCTCTGGCTGCTCTAGAAGAATCTCTGCGACAATCCCTTGAGGAGTCTTCGAATCTGCCAAGAGGCTTAAGATCTCCGGAGTCACGATAGTGACTTTTTGGATGTCCTCTACCCGGTCTAAATAGGCTTCTAAAACAAAGACCTGCCGAATCTTCGCATGATTTTCTACTGCCTCTTCAAACAGATGCCAGCCTTCAATGAGATAAGAATCTGTCCGGTATTTTTTTTGATGTAATTTTTTTGCATTTTTGATTACATTATTGGATTTAGACGTTATAATATTCATAGAACTATTATAGCACAAAGAAAAAGAAGAAATCATACCTCAGATAGATTTCTTCGAGTCAAGGAGGTCGCACATGCAAAAGGTAAAAATGATTGCCCAAGGACGGGTTCAAGGGGTTGGCTTTCGCTGGGGAGTCTACAGTCTTGCTTTAGAGATCGGTGGGATCACTGGCCGTGTCTGGAATAATGACGACGGAACAGTTGGCATTCTGGCACAGGCAGAGTCTAGTAGCCAAATGGCCAAATTCATCCAAGAAATTCGCAAAGGTCCTACGCCTTTTGCGCATGTGACTTATTTAGATGTTACGCTCGCAAACTTTGAAAACTATACAGACTTCAAAATTGCAAATTAAGACTAGAGAACTATTGTGTATTTTCAAAAAAAACAGTAGAATAGAAAGGTAACATTAAAAAAAAGAAGGAACTATTTGTGAAAAAAAATAAACTTGCATTACTTGCATCGATGGGACTAGCTTCGCTTGTCTTCTTATCAGGATGCGTGAGTGTCGATCGGAAAACTGGAAATCCGACTGGATTGATCTGGAATCTTCTTGGCCGTCCGATGGGCGAAGCCATCAAATTCTTTGCCAACAACCTTGGCTTGGGCTTTGGGATCGGGATTATTATCGTCACCTTGATCGTACGGTTAATCATCTTGCCACTTGGTTTGTACCAATCATGGAAGGCAACCTACCAATCTGAAAAGATGAACTACTTAAAACCTATCCTTGGGCCAATCCAAGAGCGCATGAAGAACGCTAGCACACAAGAAGAAAAGCTATTGGCGCAACAGGAATTAATGGCTGCTCAACGTGAAAATGGAGTTAGCATGTTTGGTGGAGTTGGGTGTTTGCCACTCTTGATCCAAATGCCATTCTTCTCAGCTCTCTTCTTTGCAGCTCAGCACACCAAAGGGGTAGCAGATAGTAGCTTCCTTGGCATTGCTCTTGGCAAACCAAGCTTGCTCTTGACGGCTATCGTTGCGGTTCTTTACTATATCCAAAGTATGCTTTCTCTTCATGGAATTGAAGATGAAACCCAAAAGGAAAGCATGCGCAAAGCATCACTGATGAGTCCGATTATGATCGGTGTCTTCTCATTGATCTCTTCAGCTGGAGTGACTCTTTACTGGGTAGTCGGTGGTGTGATCCAAATTATCCAACAATTTGTCATCAACTACTTGATTCGTCCAAATCTTCGCAAACGGGTTGCTGAGGAATACAAAAACAATCCTCCAAAAGCGACTAGTCACCGCGTGAAAAAAGATGTCACACCAACTGCAACGACACAAATTCAACACAAACCAAAAAACAACCGCAATGCAGGAAAACAACGCAATAGAAAGTAGTACAAACTTCTAAATTCTAGCGGAATTACTTAAGCACCTGAACCCTCTAGTTCAGGTGCTTTTTTAATCCCTTTCAATCAATCAACGAAAAATTTACACCCTCACAAGGGGATTAAGAGCACAAAAAAACAAGCCCTATAGGAGAGCCTGCTTTAAGACCGTTTTTACATAAGTAATGTTAAAAAATAAAATGATATAAACTATTAGGTTTATAGAGCAGATACCGAAACTTTCCGCCGTGAGAAAAGTGCCTGAAACAATTATGTTTCAGGCACTAGGGGAGTTTTGAAACCTTAGGTTCAAAACTAAGTCATGGAACTTCGTAGAAGTTCGCTGACGTCCGTACTCACTTAAGGAAAGGTTCTAAGAGGACTTTGTCTTTAATCTGAAACAAGCCCTCTTGGAGAGCCTGCATTTTATATTTACGCTGTTTTTTCTACGTTCAAAATTTTCACTTGGTAGCTTCCAGCTGGTGTTTCAACAGTGACCACATCACCTGTTTTTTTACCAATCAAAGCGTGACCGATTGGGCTTTCGTTTGAGATCTTTCCTGCAAAGGCATCTGCCCCTGCTGAACCAACGATGCTGTATACTTCTTCATCTGTTTCGCCAACTTCTTGAACTGTAACGGTTTTTCCAATCGCAACTTCGTCTACTGCAACAGCGTCACTATCGACGATTTCTGCATAACGGATTTTTGTTTCCAAGCTAGAGATTTGACCTTCAACAAAAGCTTGTTCATCTTTTGCCGCTTCATACTCAGAGTTTTCTGAGAGGTCACCATATGAACGAGCGATCTTAATCCGTTCCACCACTTCAGGTCGACGGACCAATTTCAATTCTTCTAATTCTTGTTCCAATTTTTCTTTTTCTGCTAGGGTCATTGGGTATGTTTTTTCTGCCATTATTCTTCTCTTTCTATTATTTGAATGAAAAAGCTGTGGACGCGCCACATGCTTTTTCTAGTTTGAACTTGCTTGTGTCAATTTACTATTGACGTGTTCTTCAACATTTTTATTGTGTTCTTCGTATGTCTTAGCGAAGAAAACTTCACCATTTTCGACATTTGCGACAAAATACAAGTAATCGGTCTTACTTGGGTTCACCGCCGCTTCGATCGCTGATACTCCAGGGTTATCCACTGGGCCAGGCATCAAGCCGGTATTCTTATAAATATTATAAGGTGAATCCAGCTCTGTATTGATCGTTGCATCTTCTTTTAAGGTCGTCTTTTGACCAAGTTTCCCTTCTGCATAAAGAATTGCAATATTACTTTGCAAAGGCATGTCTTGGTTCAAGCGGTTATAGAAGACACTCGCGATATCTTTGCGGTCCTGATCCGTCGCCCCTTCTTTTTCAACCAAGGAAGCAAGAGTCAATACTTCGTTTACATTGATGTTCTTGCTCTCAAGTGTTTCATAGTATGGGCTTAAGTTTTGATCCATTGCCGCAAGCATCTGATCGATCATCTCTTTCACTGTGGTATCTTTCCCATAGTTATAAGTTGCTGGGAAGAGATAACCTTCTAAACGGTAGCGAACACCAGAATCCTTACTTGGCAGATTCGCCAAGAGCTTAGGATATTTGGCCACCATCTTCTCAATAAAGGCATCGTCTTGGACAGCCTTCAAGAAATCTTCTTTCTTAAATGGAGTCTTGCCTGCCTTCTTAGTGGAGACATTGGTGGTGATAGCCGTCGCAATCTGATCGATCGTATAACCTTCTGGAATCGTGACCTTTCCAAGAACTGGAGCCTGAGGAGTTTTGGTTCCCTCTTCTTGCAGTTTTTGGATGATGGTTTCTAGATCCATGCTCTTTTGCAAATTGAAATAACCAGATTTGAAATTGCTATAGTTCTTGAACTTGGTATAGTAGTTAAAGAACTGACCATTTTTCACGAGTCCTTTTTTCTCAAGGATCGCGCCAATCTCACGATTACTTGAACCTGCTGGAATCTCAACCGTTACGAATTCTGTTGCATTTTTATCCATCGGCTTGACAGCTGAATGGATATAGGTCACAGCAAAGATCCCTGTAGCTACGATCACAATCAGCAAAAGGCTGACTACTGTCCGCACAATTCGTTTAGCGATTTTATTTTGTTTCTTTTGTTTTTGTTGGCGCTGGTTACGAGAAGAGCGCGATAAGCTTTCCTCTACCGGTTCCTGACTTGGTTCTTTTTTAGCAGGCTTTGTAAGCTCACTCTTTTCTTCCACAGCAGGAGTCGCCTTTACCGGCTCCACTGGTTCTTCTTTGGGAGCCAACGCAGATTCTTCTACTTTTGGAGGTAGTGTTGCTTCTTCCTCCTCTTTCAGTGAAGAAGGGGTTTCAATACTTCGATCAGGTAGATCATACTCTTTTTCGATTTTTAGAAGTTGCTCATTGGCCTCTTCTAAGTCTCTGAGGATCTGCTCTTTGAAGCTTAATAACTTCTCACTGTCTTGTGATTTATCAGTCAAATAATTGACCTCCCTCATCATAATCCTTAATATTATATCTTAAAAGATTTAGAAAAGCAATACAAATCGCTCTTCTTCTTCAAAATACCTATTTAATCAAGTTTTTCATTTTCCCAGACCAGATTGTACCAAACTTCACCCGCATATTGGGATTCTGAGAGACCCTCATTGGTAAATCCTTGCTTTTCATAATAAGGAATCAAATAATCATGACAGGTCAAATTGTTCCCTTGGCGATTATCTTTCAACGCAATCTCTTTCATCGCTTCAAGCAAAAGGGTTCCCACTCCAAGTCCTTGAGCTTCTTTAGCAATAGATAGACTCGTAATGGAAATAAAGCCCTTTTCTAACTGACTTAGATCTTCAACCTCAGAAAAAGAGGAATCGATCAAATAGCGCTCCGGTCTAACAGGTCCTTCTAAATACCCTAAAATCTGACCTTGGCACTCTGCTACAAGAAATGTCGTTTGAATCTTTTCAATGTGATCTTTTAAAATCTCACGCGCAATCGCTTCTTCTTCTGAGAAATTCTCAAGCTCAATGCGCTCGATGGCATCCAAATCCTCCAGCTCTGCCTGTCTAATGTGAATCTTTTCTTTCATCATTACTCCTTCTATCGTTCCCAAACCATATGGACACCTCGATCAGACTCAGCTTCATCTCGAAATCCTTGCTGGGCAAAATAAGATAGCAAGTCTTCTGGGCAATCGATCCAAATGGCTTTCTTTTCCTTTTGAACAGCTAGATCCTTTAAAGCAGCGATCAAAATAGAGCCATAGCCTTGACCTTGAAAGGCTGGTCTCACTGCTAATCGCAATACGATTAAGTCTCCTTTTAAAGGCTGGTCTTCTGTCGCCAACAAGTAAGCCACAGCATCCCCCGCCTGCTCTGCTAGTAGAGAAAAGGCCGTTTTCGAATCCAGCGCTTCCTCAAGAGTGGCCCTGTGCTCCTTTCCTTCATTGTCATGAAGTTCTTCTTCTAGCAAGCCCAGCTGTTCTTGATCAGCTGGGGTGATTGATCGAATCATCATCCTGCTTTCCTCATCTCATACTCCTTCAGTGGACAGATAAATTTGAGTCTGGAACCAATCGATTCCAGACTCAATCATCTCTTATTGTACACTATGTGTCAAACTAGATAATAAACGCTCAAATGAGTATTCATAGGTTTGAATATCTCCTGCTCCCATAAAGACATAGACTGCATTATCATGGTCAAGAAGAGGAGAAACATTCTCAGCTGTAATAATCGCTGAACGTTTGACAATTTTTGCTTCCAAGTCTTCAACTTTCACATCGCCGTGATCGACTTCCCGCGCAGAACCATAGATCTGTGCCAAGTAAACAGCATCTGCTTGATTCAAAGCTTCAGCAAATTCATCTAACAAGGCAATGGTCCGTGTAAAGGTATGTGGTTGGAAAATGGCCACAATCTCTTTGCTTGGGTATTTTTGACGGGCCGCATCCAAGGTTGCAATAATTTCCGTTGGATGGTGCGCAAAGTCATCAATGATCACTGTTCCATTGACTACTTTTTCAGTGAAGCGACGTTTCACTCCAGCAAAGGTCTTCAAATGCTCGCGGACCAAATCTAAGTCAAATCCTGCAATGTAAAGCAAGCCAATGACAGCTGTGGCATTCATGATGTTGTGACGACCAAATGTTGGGATATGGAATTGCCCCAAGTCTTCTCCACGGAAATGAACGTTGAAGGTTGAACCAGTCGTTGAGCGAAGCAAGTTGCTTGCTACAAAATCGTTCGTCTCCTTATCAAAACCATAATAATAAATTGGTGCTGATGAGGTAATCCGACGCAATTCTTTGTCTTCTCCGTAGATGAAGAGGCCTTTGCTGATTTGTTTGGCATAATCGTTAAAGGCATTAAAGACATCTTCCAAGCTCGTGAAATAGTCTGGATGGTCGAAGTCAATATTGGTGATGATGCTGTATTCAGGATGGTAAGGCATAAAGTGGCGTTCATACTCATCTGATTCAAAGACAAAGTATTTGGCTGCTGCAGAGCCACGACCTGTCCCGTCACCAATCAAATAACTGGTATCAGTGATATTTGATAAGACGTGCGAAAGCATCCCTGTTGTTGAGGTCTTCCCGTGTGCTCCGGCAACTCCCATACTGACGAAATCACGCATAAATTCACCAAGGAATTCATGGTAGCGTTTATAGGTTAGGCCATGCTCATCGGCATAAGCGATTTCCACATTGTTATCTGGACGGAAAGCATTCCCGGCAATGAGGATCTTGTCGCCTTCCAAATTTTTCACATCAAATGGATAAATTTGAATTCCTGCTTGTTCCAAGCCACGTTGCGTAAAGTAATACTTCTCAACATCTGACCCTTGAACCGTATGTCCCATTTGGTGAAGCATGAGGGCTAAAGCACTCATCCCTGCTCCTTTAATTCCAATAAAATGGTATGTATTAGACATGTTTTCTCCTTATTCTTGATCTAGATGGGTTAAATCCAATTCTTGTTTGATCGGCTGTGGTTTCAACTTGTGCTGATCTTTATTGTATATTTGGCTAGTCTTTAAGAAATCATAATTGTTTTTCTTTTCAGTCGGTTCTGCCACTTCTGGTTCTCCTGCAGATTCGAACTCTGCAAGGATCAACTGATCTTGCCGCAATCGTTTGCTATATTTCAATAATTCGCCTGGGTTTTCCTTTTGGAAGGGAGCCGTTGGCTGACCGGGTTTCCGTTCTGAAATAAACGGTTTTTTCCGCTTACTTGTAGTAGCTGCTGGATCCGTTGTCAGATAGGGAGCTGTGCGTTTCTTTTTCAGATCTTCACGCGCACGCTCTCTCGCTTCCTCTGCATAACGATTGGCAGGGCTTTTTTTATCAATCGGCTCTTTAAAATCAGGTTTTCTTACTGGCCGTCTTTTCGGTAGGGGCTCTTCTAGTGGTTGATGGTAAGGATGCTTAGGTTTGGTATTTTCAGCAATCGGTTGCCATTCCAAATAATTTTTATCCACATAGTCGCCTGTAATGTTACTAATCAAATCTGTTTCATCATACAGGTTCATGTGGGGCATCTCTGTTAACATCAACTCATTATCCCCTACTTGAGGAAAATATTTTTCTGTCATGCTTTCTTCCTTTCGACACTCCATTAATTATAAACTATTCACAGAATTTTTCAAGCTATTCTGACTGAATTCCAAGAATCTCACGAATTTCCTCAACCGATAAACTAGATCGTGTTTCCGTTCCATCTAAAATCGTTGAGACCAAGTGTCTTTTGGAAGCTTGTAGTTCTTGGATTTTTTCTTCGATCGTACCACGAGTAATCATGCGGTAAACTTCAACATTTTGTTCCTGTCCCATTCGATGGGCACGTCCAATAGCTTGGTCTTCCACTGCAGGATTCCACCACAAATCGACTAAGATGACCGTATCGGCACCAGTGAGGTTTAATCCGACCCCTCCAGCCTTCAGAGAAATGAGAAAAGCATGGCGCTCACCTGCATTAAAAGCATTGGTCATTTCTTGTCGATCTTTAGCGGGAGTAGAACCTGTGATTTTAAAGGAGGTCATGCCAAGCTGGTCAATTTCCTGCTCTAGGATATCCAGCATGCCTCTAAATTGAGAAAAGATCAAAACCCGGTGTTCGCCATCCTTGATTTGACCCAAAAGATCTCGAAGACTCTCCAATTTCCCACTATCTCCCTGATAGTCTTCCATAAAGAGGGCGGGGGTATCACAGATTTGGCGAAGACGCATGAGACCCGAGAGAATTTCCACCTTGCTCCGATTTAGTTCTTCCTCACTAGAGGTTCGAACCCGATCTTGAATTTGTTTTAATTGAGCCAAATAGATCGTTTTTTGACTTTCATCCAACTCATTGTGGTAGGTTGTTTCAATTAAGTCCGGTAATTCTTGGAGCACTTCATCTTTTTTCCGTCTCATGACGAAAGGTTTGACAAAACGCGCAATGGTCTCAGGACTCATTTTTTGAAATTCTCTTTTAGCTGGGAAGAGCCCTGGAAGGACAATTTGGAAAATAGACCAGAGTTCACCCACATGATTTTCAATCGGTGTCCCAGATAAGGCAAACACATGCGGAACCTCAAAGCCACGTAAGTGTTGGGCAATCTTGGTTTGGGCATTTTTCATGACCTGGGCTTCATCTAGAATCAAGTACTCATACTGATTCTTCTGGTATTCCTCCACATCTTGACGGAAAGACGCGTAACTAGTGATAACTACCTGTGGATTGGTTGCGATGAGTTCATCTCGGTGCTGCTTGAGACCATAGACGACGGCCACTTCCATCTGAGGAGCGAATTTTGAAAATTCTTGTTTCCAATTGTAGATGAGGCTAGATGGAGCTAGAATCAAGATTTTAGTTTCTTTTTTTGCAACACTGGTCAAGAAGGAAATAGTCTGCAGGGTTTTCCCAAGCCCCATATCATCCGCTAAAATACCACCAAAACCATAATGATTCAGCATGGAGAACCATTTGACCCCGATCTCTTGATAATCCCTTAGGGTTGCTTGGATTGTCATCTGTGGGAGTTGGAAATCTTCTGGATGAGTCAGATCATGAGCCAAATTTCGAAATTCTTCTGAAAAATGAACATTGTCTTGATCTGCTAACAAATCAGATAGCTGATAAGCAGCAATCCGGCGGGCTTGTAGTTTCCCACCCTTGCTCATCTTAGCGCGCAGATCTGCTAAAGCGCGACTGATCTTCTTGGTCTCTTCATCAAAGACAAGAACCTTCCCTGTATGGCTGACAAAATAATCTTCTTGCCCCACCAGTGCTTTGAGGACCTGATCCACTTCAGCTGGATCTACACTCTCAAAGTCAAAGCCAATCTCCAATAGACTGCCATTGGTTTTCACATCAATTTTTGGACGCTCCACTTGATAAAGATCTAAAAGGCTATCAGAGAGGGTAACCTCTCCTAAGGCTTCAAAAGTCGGGATCTGTTGGTGAAAGAATGGATAGATTTGCTCACTTGATAAAGGACTTCTTTGGGAAGAAAAGTCGTCTGTAAACCCTGCTGCTAGCATGGTTGAAAAGACTTCTTGCTCCTTATCGAAATCACTTGAATAAGGAAGATTGAGGAGTTCCTCACGCGTGGTCACCACACGATCCTGGTATTGAAAGACCACGTCCAGTAAAACAGTCTGGTCCTGTGCTAGATCAAAATGAAATTCCGGAGTGAAATCGTGGATTAAAAAGCTGGTCGGAGCTGTAATTTGTCCCAGTTTTTTGAACTCTTTTAAACTATAGGAAAGTTTGGTCTGATCCGTTGGATCAAAATGCAGGCGTTTTTTGCGATCCTGATCCATTGGAAGATCTTGAATGGCCTTCCATAGGGTCCGCTGTTGGGGCGTCAGGTGATAGAACACTCCATTTCTAAACAGGTAATTAGCCGACTCAACAACCTTCACTTGTGGCTCAGTAATGATCAATTCGTAAAAATCACCATGGTCTTCCACCTGAAAATGAAAGAGATCTTCTTCTCCATGCACATCCTGAAAATAGACTTCAGAAAAATCATACATGCTGTATTGCAAGAGGAAGGAATCCAAATTCATCAGTAATTCCACAGCTTCTTCAAAGAGAGTCGGTGGAAAATAAAGATGGCGCCCAGCATTGGGAAAGAAATCTTGCTCTTTTGATCCACCATCTGTGAGCAAGCCTTGTAGGAAATTGATCACATCCTGACTAGGCCCATCAAATTCTAAGTAAGAAATAGGTTCATAGTAACTTTTGCCAATTGCAAAGTGGCCTTCTTTCTGAAGGGTCTGCAAAAAAGCTAGTACATCTCTGATCACATAAGAGCGCTCGTCTGGCAAGCGACGAATGCGAAGAGTCCACAAGAATTGACCAGAGTATTCATCCTCCTGCCCGACTGCTGATAAGACATAGCGTGTTTCTTTCTTTTCGATTTTTGGAAGGACCTGGTCTAAAAACAAACTTCCAAAAGAGACCTTCTCCTGCGTTTCTTCAGTCGCCGTGGCGTCTTCTTCAAGACTTGCAAGAGCTGCTTTCCCACTGTCATCATTCTTCAAAAAAGCTTCCACAGCTGCCAGATGCGTACAGAATTTTTTCTTTTGAAAGAAAGCACAGCTACAAAAAACGGCATCGTCGTCCAAACTGTACCGCAAGCTTTCTTCTTCCACCCGAAAATACAGGTATTTTTCTTTTACTTCCTGAAGGGAAACTTTCCCAGCTTCATAGAGAAGGCTCCCTTGTGAACGAACCTTCCCAGGAATTAATTTTGCCATCTTTACCACCTTAGATTAATCCCTTTATTATACCATATTTAAGGAAAAATTAGAAAAAATAGTTATCATCTTGAAAGGATTTTAGCCCATTTTTGATAGAAAAACTGAGACAGCATTGTCCCAGTTTTTTACCTGATTTCTTAACAGTCTCAGCTGCAAACAAGAAAAGGACTCCTTGTAACCTATTACAGTTTACAAAGAGTCCCTTTTAATTATTTTCCAGTCATGTTCGAACTTTACTGAACCTTAACCATCCCGTTTTCTTCTATCGTTTTTTTCGTTTTAATATAGTCAGTTAAGTCCTTCATTTTCTTATTGGACTTAAAAACTTTGTTCCAAGTTTTTAGGTCCAATTTTGAAAAATCTGTCACTATATGGATCTGCAAATGACCTGATTTAGACTTTTCAACAGAATAGTCCATTCCCTTGATATGACCATAATTTTCAAGTAAACTATCTTTCGCTGAGTTAAATGCTAATGAATCAGAAGCATCAATATCAGGTAGTTCTTTCCAGGATTCACTCTTAAGGATCTCCTTATTTTTTACGGTCAGAATGATTGTTTCATCCCCATTTCCATAGGATCCCTGATACTTTTCTTGACGCGTTGACTGACAAACTGTTAAGAAAACAATGACGAGGCTCGAAAGCAAAAATTTCATCAAAACAGTTATTTTTCGCATATTCCCTACTTCCGTTTTCGCGCAATCAAATGGATTGGAGTTCCTTCAAAAACAAAGGCCTTGCGAATTTGGTTCTCCAAGAAACGGAGGTATGAGAAGTGCATCAGTTCTTCTTCATTAACAAAGACCACAAAAGTTGGCGGCTTGGTTGCCACTTGTGTTGCATAGAAGATCTTGAGACGTTTTCCTTTGTCGGTCGGCGTTGGATTAATGGCAATGGCATCCATAATCACATCGTTCAAGACAGCTGAAGGAATCCGTGTATTTTGACTCTCACTGATCTGTTTGATCATCTCTGGCAACTTGTGCAAGCGTTGTTTGGTCAAGGCAGAGACAAAGACAATCGGCGCATATGAAAGGTATTGGAATTGATCACGAATGTCATCTTCCCACTGCTTCATGGTATGGTTGTCTTTTTCAATGGTATCCCATTTGTTGACAACAATGATCATACCTTTACCAGCTTCATGAGCAAAGCCAGCGATCCGCTTGTCATACTCCCGAATCCCTTCTTCGGCATTAATGACCATCAAAACCACATCTGAACGGTCGATGGCACGCATGGCACGCATGACAGAATATTTCTCAGTATTTTCATAGATTTTACCAGATTTGCGCATACCAGCTGTATCGATCATGGTAAATTCTTGGCCATCTGCATCGGTAAAATGGGTATCGATGGCATCCCGTGTGGTTCCAGCAACAGGGCTTGCGATGACCCGGTCTTCTCCAAGGATCGCATTGATCAAGCTTGATTTCCCAACATTTGGGCGACCAATCAAGCTAAATTTGATGATATCTGGATTTTCTTCCTCTGTTTCATTCGGAAGATTTTCGATGATGGCATCGAGCACATCCCCAGTTCCGATCCCGTGGACAGAGGATACCGGTAGTGGCTCACCCAGTCCTAAGGCATAAAAGTCATAGATATCATTGCGCATCTCTGGGTTATCCACCTTGTTGACTGCAAGAATCACCGGTTTATGGGTCTTATACAAGATACGAGTGACATATTCATCCGCGTCCGTGATTCCTTCTTTACCAGAAACGACAAAGACGATCACATCTGCTTCGTCCATGGCGATTTCTGCCTGATGCTTGATTTGCTCCATAAATGGGGCATCTACGTCATCAATTCCCCCTGTATCAATGATACTAAATTTTCGATTCAACCACTCAGCTGTTGCATAAATGCGGTCACGAGTGACTCCTTCTACATCCTCAACGATGGAAATCCGCTCACCGGCAATCCGGTTAAAGAGCGTCGATTTTCCGACATTGGGACGGCCTACAATCGCAATAGTTGGTAGGGCCATGATTTCCTCTTTTCTAATGAAAGGCGAGACCTCGGTTCAAGAACGCCTCTCTTCATTTCATAATAGTTTGTGTTTTTCTAGTAGTTTTTTGGTTTCTTCTTTTTCAGGTTGACCAAATTGAGCTGCGAGGCGCTCGCTCCAGCTGTCTGTTGCACGCGCTCCAGCATAATCTGCCTGAACCTTGTCATAGGCAGTCACAACTGATAGGTCTTGTTCTTGGTATTCTTCTTCAAAAGCAACCTGCTCCAATGGCAAACGTGGTTTCACCGCATGTTGCTGATTAGGTACTCCAAGAGCAATCCCAAAAACAGGATAGGTATATTCTGGCAGACGGAAGAGTTCTGCGACTTCTTCTGAACAGTAGCGCAACATGCCGATCATCACTCCACCATAGCCGAGACTTTCAGCTGCTAATAGCGTATTTTGAGCTGCTAGAGCCGCATCCACTGAGGTGATCAGTAAGTTGTCCACACCTTCAGGATGGAAATCCTGCTCATGAAGTTTGACAGCTTTTTCAGCGCGATTTAAATCTCCAACAAAGAGGAGAAAGACATCTGATTGGCGAATCGCTTCTTGAGGAAGCAAATCGTAGAGAGCTTCTTTCTTTTCCTTGCTTTTGACCACAATCACAGAATAAGACTGAAAGTTTTTCCAACTTGATGCCATCTGCCCAGCTGATAAAATTTCCTGGAGGTCAGCTTCTTTGATGGCTTCTTCCTTAAAACGGCGAACAGAAAAATGAAATTTCATTAAACGGATGGTTTCATTCATCGGCGATTGACTCCTTCCAGATGGATTTCCTTGGCTAAAAATTTTACGCGCTCCATGACACGTTTGGCCTGCCAGGTTTCATCCCCATTGCGCGAAGCTGCAAAATGACGTTCCAACTCTTCAAAATTAAAGTTAGAAGTAAAGAAGGTTGGGAGATTTTCCTGCATTCGGTGCTGCAAAATCACTTGTAAGATTTCATCTCGCACCCAGGCTGACATCTGTTCCGCACCGATATCATCGAGAATTAAAATTTCGGCTTTTTTCACCTGATCGACGGTTTCTTTGACCAAGCCTGAACTGATGGCATTTTTAACATCGATAGCAAAACTTGGAAAATGAAGTAGGGTAGTAGAGGCCTGGCGTTTTTCGGATAAATCATGAGCCAGGGCTGCCATCATGTAGCTCTTTCCTACTCCAAAATCACCATAGAGGTAAATTCCCTTTTGATACTCGGGATAGTTGGCTACAAAATTAGCCAATTCCTCAAAGGCCACAAATCGTCCCTTATCATCGAGCTCAACCTTGGCTAGACTCGCTTCTTTCAAAGTTGAAGGGAGATTGATCAAGTTGAGACGTTGGTTGATCGCAGCACGTTTTTGAGCTTCAATTAACTCTGGTGTCTCCTCATAAGCGACATCCGCATATCCTTCATTCATGGTGAGGATGGGCTTATAACCTTTGGCAATATAATCCGGATCTCCCAATAAGAAACGGTTGCGCTCACTGATGTATTGATTAAATTTTGAAATACTACGACGAATTTCTTGCTCAGACAAAGACTGGTCTTTGATAAAGGCAGCGACTTCTTGGTCTGCCAAAATCTGTGCGACCAAATCCTCATAGTTAAATTGACGCGCACGATTCATGTGAGACATGGTTTGACCTACACTTTCCATCTACTCACCTCCTTGATTCAGTTTTTCTAACAGGCGTTGTTTCTCTTTAGCGAGATCCACCTTTTCTTCTTGACTGGTTTGATTTTGATAATGTGGTTGACTCCACTTGGGAACATTGTTTTGCTTGCCTTTTGCTGATGTAGGACTCGTCCCCTTGTTTCCTTGAACCTTAGCCTGTTTCTGGCGTTCTCGAACTTTTAAAATCGCCAGTTCCGCACTGTTGACTCCTTGATAAGAAAAATCATTTCCTACCTTCAAAGCATACTTTTCATTGAGATTAGCAGACTGGGTCTTGTTAAAGGTCAACAATAAGATAATATTGATCACCTCATCTAGTAAGCCTAGATCAGCTAACTTGGATAAAGTCTTGCGTTCGCTCTGCGTAATGGTCGCATTGCGCGCCTTCTTAATCTCCGCTAGAAATTGTAGGCTGGATTTTGCCTTCGCTTCCCTCAGAATAGTTTCTTCCTGACGGCTATAGGACATGCGTGGTTGCTCTTGGTTGGCCTGAGCCAACTTTTGCTTCATTCTATTTGGAGAGACAATCCGGTCTACAGCCGTTTCTTTGGCTAGGAGATAGGTTTCATACCAGGTCCATTGCTGCTCTTCTGCGATGGCAAAGAGGGCTAGAGTTGCTTCTCCTTCATCTGCGAAACGAAGCCCATCACGCCCCATCATTCGCTTAAACATCTCCATATCAAACTGCTGTTTCTTACTGGCAACAACAGTCACCTCCCCAGCATCTAGTCCAAAGACTTGCGAGAAGGAAACTTGCCGTTTAGTCCCTAAAGAGCGTGCTGGGAGCAGATCCTCCACGGCCTTTTCCCCAATTTTCTTTTCAAGCAAACGTTTGAAAACAGCATTCGAAAAAAATTGTTCTGAGGCAAGAGGAGCATGTAATTGGATGGTGATCCCAACTTCTTCCTCATAGAGATCGATCAACCCCATGGCAATTAAACGATCAAAAGCGAGTAGCAACTGTGGAAATCCTATATTCAAGTGATTGAGGATTTGAGCCAGTAAATATTGTTTTTCACCCTGATCATAAGAGGCCAGCAGATAACGATAAACTGCTACCGTTTCCGTCTCCAAAATAGGCAGGTAATACTGCTCCAATGCAGCCCCTGCCGGTGGAAGAAGATTATTTTTTAAAAATGCGAAAGGCGTATTGGGCTTCATCTATTTTTCCTTTTTCTTCTTGGTTCCCTTCGTAATTTGTTTCAAGAGGGTCTCTAACTCACCGACATCCTTGAAACTCCGGTAAACACTAGCAAAACGGACATAGGTGATCTCATCTAGATCTGCTAACTCATCCATGACCAACGAACCAATATACTCACTGTTGATTTCATTATCACTTTGGCTGCGAACCTTTTGTTCAATCCGGTTTACAATTTCTTCGATTTCGTCACTAGAAACAGGCCGTTTTTGAGCTGAGCGGATAATACCATTAAAGATTTTATCACGAGAAAATTGCTCGCGTGTCCCATCCTTTTTGACGACCACTAGAGTCCGCTCTTCCACTCGTTCGTAGGTAGTAAAGCGATAATGGCATTCTTCGCATTCCCTGCGACGACGGATAGTGTTCCCATCTTCAGCTTGTCGACTATCCACCACACTAGACTTACTTCCACCACATTTTGGACAACGCATTTGCTACCTCCTTAAACTGTTTTAACACTTCATTTTACCATAAATTGAATCGTAAAGAAAGCAGAAGAACAGGAGAATCCCCTATGCTTGCTCCTCATTGATCCATAAAAAAGAGTCGAAGGACGATTGACTAAAATCGTTTTCCTTTCGACTCTCCATTTATATTAAAGTGATAATTCAGCTTCTAAGCCATAGTGATCACTGACATGGGGTTTGTTTTGATCATCAAAAATGACATGTAGACGCTGGATGTCCCATTCTGGACTTGCAAAGACGTAATCGATTCGCAATGGAACTTGATTATCCGTCCAGCCATCGATTCCAGGACCTACAGTATAAGTCCCCTTTGTTTCTTTGGCTTCGATAAAACTATCTTGAAGTTTTAGCGAACTGGATAGAATCGTTTCATACCCTTCTTGACCAGCAGGATTATTGAAATCACCAGCTAGAATAAAAGGTTTGCCTACTTGGCTGAAGTAGTTCTCAATGCGTGGCCACTCAAATTGGAAACCTTTGTCCCACCAAGAAAGATGGACGCTGGCAACAGCAATCTCTTTGCCATCTACACTTGTATGGGCAACGGCTACTCGACGCGTATGATAGTCCGTTGGATCATCCATATTGGATACTAAAATCTCATCCGCCTTCAAGGGTTGACGCGAAAGAACGGCCACACCCTCATTGAGGTGATCATAGCCAATATGGTTGTAGGCCCAAGTCCAATAATAGTGGAGTCCATGAGCAGCTAACTCTTCTACCAATACGCGAACAAAGTGGTCCTTGTGAATGGCTACAGATGATGGCAAAGCTTGATAATACTCATCTGTTTCGACTGTTTCTGAGGCCATTTCTTGATTGACCTCTTGGAAACAGATCACATCATATTGTGCTTCTAAAATTTGTTCCTTGAGGGTTTCAAATTTTTGCTGAGCATTCTCTTCCATCCAACTATGGGAATTTAATGTTAAAAATTTCATCCCCTGATTTCTCCTTCTCTCCAAATCAAGAAACGGCAAGAGGCCGGGTGCACTGCCCCAACCTCATTTTCTTTGCCGACGTCTCTTATAATTCTACTGTTGCAACTGGCGCATTTGCAGCCAATTTACCAGTATGTTCGACCTTAACAGATTTAATCGCATCTGCATTTGTGAAGACAACAATTGTTGAAGTTTCACGACCAGCTGCACGGATTGCATCAAGGTCTGCTTCCACCAAGAGGTCTCCAGCAGCCACTGTTTGACCTTCAGAAACTTTAACCTCAAATGGTTTTCCTTCAAGACTAACAGTATCTAGACCGATGTGAACCAAGACTTCCAAACCATTATCTGTTACCAAACCAAGGGCATGTTTGGTTGGGAAGACGCTAGTAACTTTACCAGCAACTGGTGAAACGATGTGGCCATTTTCAGGCTCAACTGCAAATCCGTCTCCCATCATTTTTTGTGAGAATACAGGATCTTTTACATCTTCGATGTTAATCACTTCACCATCTGCAACAGAGTGCACTTCATCAGTTACCCCTTTAAAAGTTGCTTCAGCTTTTTGAACTGCTGTCATTTGGCTAGGAAGTGTTTCAGGAATGACTTCACCTGAATCAAGAACGTCTTGGATATCAGATTTCAATACGTCAGCTTTAGGTCCGTAGATCGCTTGGACACCTTGTCCTTTCATGACAAGACCCATAGCACCTTCAGCTTTCCATTGTTCTTCTGTTCCGACTTTTTCAGCGTCCTTAACGGTTACACGAAGACGAGTCATACATGCGTCAACGTCTACGATATTGGCACGTCCACCAAGAAGGTTGATGATGTTAATGACTTGTGAGCTTGCTGAGCTTGTAGCAGCACCAGCTGCTGCACCATCTCCTGCAGGGGCATCATCATTTTGTTCATAGTTACCGTTACGTCCTGGAGTTGCATAATTGAATTTCTTAATCATGAAGTTGGCAATGAAGTACATGATAAAGGCAAAGAGGACTGTTACCCATACAAAGTTAAAGATATCTAATGCCAAACCAGCGTTGATGGCCATTGGGGTACGTGTCAAGAATTCGATTGAACCGAATGAGTGAACACGAAGGTGAACCAAGTCAGCCATTGCAAAGGCAGCCCCTTGAACAAGAGCATAGATAATGTACAATGGTGTAGCAATAAACATGAACATGTATTCAATTGGTTCTGTTACACCAGTCAAGAAGGTTGCAAGGGCAGTTGCAAAAAGCATCCCTTTGTATTTTTCTTTTTTATCTGGATCCACATTGCGGTAGATGGCAACCACAATCCCCATCAAAATACCAAATGATCCGATCATTTGACCAACTTTGAAACGAGCTGGTGTGTAGGCATGAAGCAAGTGTTGGTATTGGCTAGGATCAGCTTTCTTCAAATTGACAAGGTCTGTTACCCAAGCCAACCAAAGTGGATCTTGTCCAAATACAGTTGTTCCTTTGGCAGCACCTGTAAGAACTTGGTAGCTACCACCCAATTGAGTATAGTTGATTGGAATGGTCAACATGTGGTGAAGACCAAATGGCAAGAGAAGACGTTCCAAGGTACCAAACAAGAATGGTGCCAATACTGGAGCTGTTGATTGTGAGTTTGCGATCCAAACACCAAATCCATTAATTCCTGATTGAACTACTGGCCACAAGGCTGACAGAACCAAGGCTGTTAGAGCTGAACGAACGATAACAACGAATGGTACAAAGCGTTTCCCGTTGAAGAAAGAAAGGGCTTCTGGGAGTTTACGGTAGTTGTAGTATTTATTGAAGGCAGTTGCTCCAACGAAACCTGAAATAATCCCTACAAATACCCCCATATTAAGAGCTGGAGCTTCAAGAACACTGATAAAGTAGTCCGCAACTTTAATTGATCCACCGAAGATTGTGTGAACCGTAGCAGCCTTATCAGCTAACATTGCAGATGTCACTCCGAAAACTGCACCGGTAATACGGTTAATCAAGATGAAAGAGAGACCAGCTGCAAAGGCACCCCCTGCACGTTCTTTGGCCCAGCTACCACCGATAGCAAGGGCAAAGAGGATGTGAAGGTTTCCGATAACCCCCCAACCGATTTGTTCGAGAATTCCACCTGTAATAACAAGTGGAGATAAATTCGGGTTGATCATAGGGATAGATTTCCCGATTGAAATCATCAACCCAGCCGCTGGCATGACAGCGATAACGACCATCAAGGCCTTACCGAACTTCTGCCAGAATTCAAAGCTAAATAAACTTTTGAATGATCCTTTGTTCATCATTCAACCTCCTTATATTGTTTAAGGCTTTGTTTTAAGAAAACGTTTGCGCTTAATTTGTTTCTAGTATACCATATTTTAAAAATTTGTAAAGCCTTACATTCATTTTTTTCTCCAAATTTTATCTTTTTTTATCTTTTTTAAGCCATATTCTTTTTAAAACTCATTCTTTTTCGATGCAAACGTTTCCCTTGAAGTATAAAAACATTCGAACCCTCTAAAGGTTCGAATGTTTTATTCTAATGCGTCTTGCATGGCATAGCCAATCCCACGAACAGTCTTAATATAGCTTTTTTGACCTGGTAGATCAATTTTCCCACGAAGATACCGGATATAGACGTCCACAATATTAGTCTCACCTGTACTCTCGTACTTCCAGACACTTTCCAATAACTGATCTCGTGTCACCACTCCCTTGCTCCCCATCAGAGTCGCTAAGAGATCATATTCTCTGCGGGTTAAACTAATCATGTCTTTCCCACGATAGACGGTATGGTGTTCCACATCAATGCGCAAATTGCGGTATGATGTTGGGATTTTCATCTGACTACAATGTTGGTCAATATAATCACGTCCTCTAAAAATGGCTGTGATCTTATCTACCAAATCGCTGATAATAAAGGGTTTGACCATATAGGAAACGGCAAAGCGCTGAATACTCTCTTTGTGCTCAGCAATTTTTTCGCGGCTATCCAAAACAATCAAAACAGAAGCTGGGCGAATCCGACTGATTTCCTCTGCGAATGTTTCACCAGACATATCTGACAGATCGTAATTAAACAAGATCAGATCATATTTGGTCGCAGCAATCAAAGCCAGACCCGCTTTTCCATCCTCGACCACATCAACTTGATACCCCTCTTTTTGAAGTTCCAAATCAATGAAGCGAGCGATTTGCTTCTCATTTTCTACTAGTAGAACTCGTTTGACCATAGAGCAAGATTATTTTTCGTCGTACCAAGAATAGTGGAAGGTACCTTCTTTGTCTTTACGTTGATATGTGTGAGCACCAAAGTAGTCACGTTGTGCTTGGATCAAGTTCGCTGGAAGATCCGCTGAACGGTAGCTATCGAAGTAAGTGATGGCTGCTGAGAAGGTTGGTACAGGTACACCTGCTTGAACAGCAAGAGCTACAATGTCACGAACTGATTGTTGGTACTTAGCAGTGACATCCAAGAAGTACTCATCCAATAGAAGGTTAGCAAGATCTGCATCGCGGTTGTAAGCATCTGTGATCTTTTGCAAGAAACGAGAACGGATGATACATCCATCGCGCCAGATAGATGCGATGTCCGCAAATGGTAAGTTCCAGTTGTTTTCTTTAGAAGCAACACGCAATTGCGCAAAACCTTGTGCGTAAGAGATGATTTTTGAGAAGTAAAGGGCTTGACGAATTTTTTCGATCAACTCAGCCTTGTCTCCTTCAAATTTGAATGCAGCTGGTTTTGGAAGAACCTTGCTAGCGTGTACACGTTCTTCTTTGTAGGCAGAGATGTAACGAGCAAATACTGACTCAGTGATGAGTGACAATGGTACACCAAGGTCAAGCGCTGATTGGCTAGTCCATTTACCAGTTCCTTTGTTTCCTGCAGCGTCCAAGATGTAGTCTACGATTGGTCCATCTTGACCTTCATCGTCTTTGCGTTTCAAGATATCAGCAGTGATTTCAATCAAGTAGCTGTCCAATTCACCCTTGTTCCATTCAGTGAAGATTTCAGCCATGTCTTCTGCAGAAAGACCAAGCAAGTGTTGCATGAGGTCATAGCTTTCTGCGATCAATTGCATATCACCGTACTCGATCCCGTTGTGGACCATTTTCACGTAGTGACCAGCTCCATCAGGACCGATGTATGTCACACATGGTTTTCCATCTTCAGGTGCTTTTGCAGAGATTTCTTCAAGAACATCAGCTACCAAGTCATATGCTTCTTTTTGTCCACCAGGCATGATAGAAGGACCTTCAAGGGCACCTTTTTCACCACCAGATACACCTGTACCGATAAAGTTAATCCCTGAGTTCGCCAACTCTTCGTTACGACGGATGGTATCTTTATAGAAAGTATTTCCTCCATCGATCAAGATATCACCTTTGTCCAAGTGTGGAAGAAGGGCTTGGATGGTTGCGTCTGTACCAGGTCCTGCTTGAACCATGAGCATGATACGACGTGGTTTTTCGATTGAGTTTACGAAGCTTTCGATATCATAGCTTGGCACAAAGTTTTTATCAGGATGGCAAGCAATTACATCTTCTGTTTTTTCTTTACTACGGTTAAAAATGGCAACTGTGTAGCCACGAGATTCGATATTAAGGGCAAGGTTACGACCCATTACGGCCATACCAACAACACCAAAGTTTGCTTTAGTCATGTGACACTCCTCTTTATAGTTTGCCTTTATTCTACCATTTTTCCTCCTCAAAAGAAAGCAGAAAATAGCTTCCCGCCTTCTCCAAGAGGGAGAAGATCATGCAAGTCATTTGATCTTAAAAACAAAAGTGCCCGAGAAACAGTTCTCAGACACTTTCTTAAGAATGGTATTAATCTTCTTTAGAAGCTAACTCCTCTGCTTCAATGACCGGTTGTTCTCCTTCTTTGAGTTTGTTGACCGTCATATTAACTCCAAGGGCTCCTGCTAGTAATTGACGAATATCAAATCCAGCTCCTTGAGAGACTTGGTCGATACTTTGCATAATATCTCCCACCATCTTAGAAGCATTGCCTTCCCCGTACATGGTGATCTTATCAACCTTGGTTAATGGTTCTGCGACAGCACGCGCAATTTCAGGCAACTTGTCAACGACCATTTCAGTAATGGCTGCTTCTTGCATTTTCTTCATCGCTTCGGCCTTTTGGTCCAAACCTTTGGCTTCGGCTTCCAGTTTCAAGCGAATGGCTTCAGCCTCGGCACGACCTTTAGCCTCAATAGCTTCGGCCTCTTGCAATTGGGCAAATTTCTCAGCTTCGGCTTGAGCTTTTCGAGCTTCGGCTTCTTTTTGTGTTTCGAAGAGTTCTGCTTCCGCCTTGCGTTGGCGTTCAATCAATTCTGCTTCTGCAGCTTGTTGACGCGCATATTTTTCAGCTTCAGCTTGTTTGCGGATGTTGGCATCCAATTCTTGCTCACGAACCTTAACTTCGCGCTCTTTGACTTCCGCTTCTTTTTCCTGTTTCATGATATTGGCTTCGGCTGCCACGCGCTCTTGTTCACGACGTTGCACTTCTGCCTCAATCCCTTTAGCGGCATCTGCTTTTGCTTGGGCAATATCTGCTTCTTGCTTGAGGGCTGCTTGTTTAAGTTTTAATTCGTTTTGTTTTTGCGCAATTTCAAGATCGGCAGCGACGCGTTTGTCGTTAGCCAATTTATCTTGTTCCGCTTCGACTTCCTTGCGTTCGCGTTCTGCTTTGGCTTTGGCAATCAAGGCATCTTTCTTAATGGTTTCAACATTTTCAATCCCGAGGTTATCGATGACGCCCCCTTCATCAGAGAAAGATTGAACCGTAAAGGCGATGACTTCTAGACCCATTTTAGCCAAGTCTGGTGCTACGTTGTCCTGCACTTTTGAGGCAAACTCTTGACGGTCATTGACCATCTTACGGAGCTCCATCTGACCGATCACTTCCCGCAAGTTTCCTTCCAAGACATCTTGGACAGAATTGGAAATATCTGTCGTATTCCAGTTCAAGAAGTTTTCTGCAGCCCGGGCAATCATTTCATCGGTTGTACCAATTTTTAATTTAACAGCCGCATCGGCACGGACGTTAATGAAGTCCAGTGTTGGGACTGCTTCTGACGTCCGAACATCTGTCGAGAATTGCTCAATATCAAGATAAGAGCGTTGTTCGACAAAGGGAATCATAAAGCCAGCTTTCCCACGCAAGTGACGTTGTTTCCGAAGACCGGTAATGACCACGACTTCGTTGGGTTTAGCATTGACATACCCTTTGACCAACAAGATCAATACAAGAATGGCTACGATTACAAAAGTAATCAACCAACCTGGAATAAATAAAGTATCCATACTTTTTCTCCTTTTTTAGAGGTCTCCCCTCTGTTGTTTATTAATCCTAGTATATCAAAAGAAGGTCTTTCCTCAAAGAAAAGACCTGTATTTATGTCTAAATTTATCAAATGCAATCTCTAGCTTATTCTTCGTCAAACAAGCCATTTAGACCAGCGAAAGGACTGTTTTCTTCTTTCTTGATCGCTTGAGCGGCTTGGTATTCTTCTTCGGATAGGATTTTCCAGTCATTGCCTTCGATAAAACCTTGTCCAGCCTCTTCTTCTGGAGTGAGAACCTTGAGGGGAATATTGAGCAGAATATTATCCGCTACGCTCTCACTCAGGTCAATCTTCCCACCTTCGATTGGAAGGATCAAGTCTTCCTCTAGGGCCTCGATATCTGCGTCAGACTGTACATCCTCCGCAAACACCTCTGTTACAGGATAGCTCTCTTGAAGCTCAACAGGCTCCATGCTTCGGCTAGATGCCAAAACGATGGTATAGCTCAACTGGTAATCCAAGACATAGAGGCCTGTATCATAGGCTACTCGTCCTGTCGCTGTCACATTCTTTAAATCAAGAATTTCTGAATTACGCTTTTGCAATTCCTTGAGCAAATCCAACTCTTGATCAAAGGCTAGTCCTTCAGGATTTTTACGGATTTCTTGTGTAAATAGGTTCATTCTTTTGTCCTCAAATCTTCTAGATACTACTAGTATATCATGAAGCTGCCCCTCAACCAAGAAGTCTCCTCAAAAATTTGTTATAATCATGAAAAAAGATATAGAAACTAGGCCAATTGGTGTTGTACACAAGGGTCTCACCATCTCTTGGACAAAAGAGGTTCACTGGCTAGGGCATTGTTAGATAGAGGAGAATTCATGAAAGAAATCGGAGCTATTTTTCGGCAAATACGTGAAAGTCGCCACATCTCTTTAGAGGAGGCTACGGGTGGCGAATTTTCGCGCTCCATGCTGTCTCGATTTGAAAGAGGAGAAAATGACCTGACGACGCAACGATTTTTTCTGGCCCTTCAACAGATCAAAACCAGCCTCAGTGAGTTTTCCCATCTAGCTGGAATCGATCAGCACTCTTTTATTCCCAAATTGTTGAAAGAGCACTATGAAAACATGAGCTTGGAACACGACCAAGCCTTGTACCAAACTTACCAGCTAGCCTATCAGAAACATCACAAAAAAGAAGACCTCTTAGCCAGCATTATTCTCAAAGTCCAAATGCTTGGCTTCTATCCTGAGGTGGAGCTCACTTCTAGCCAAGAGGAACTGGATTTCCTCCATGATTATCTCTTCTCTGTCACAATCTGGGGAAATTTTGAATTAAACCTGTTTTCTCTGACCTCTCCACTTTTCTCTAGTCAGCTCTATCGACAATACACAGAGGAGTTGGTCCAAAGAGATGATTTCAAGCTTCTCCTAGACTCTTCTCGTCCTGCCATCAATTCTATTTTCCTTAATGGCTTATTTCTCGCCATTAGTTCAAATGAATTTGAAGATGCAACCTATTTTGATCAGCTGATCAAGGACCACTTTTACTCTGAGAACGAAGCCTACCTTCGGACGGTTTATCTCTACGCCAAAGGAGAATTTCTCTATCGAAAGGGAGAAAAAGAAATCGGTCTTGAAAAGATGGAACAGGCCATCCAGGTTCTCTCTATTCTGGATTGTAAGGACAGTGCCAACTACTACAAACAGGGCCTGCAAGAACTGATCAATAAATCCTAAAAACTCACAGATCTACTCTGTGAGTTTTTGTTGAAAATATGCAACATTATTTTTTTCTTGCTTTTTAGGTTTACAATAGGACTATCAAGTAAAGAAAGAAGGTTCTTCCCATGATGACCAAACTAAAAAACCACTTCCTCCGCTTTCTTCTCTCACATACTAGCGTTTATCTGAAGGATCAGGAACTTCTTCTCTCTGATGATGAGAAACTAGACCTCTTCAAACAGATCGTTCGATCTATCAAACAAGTCCTAGCAACTGATCACGTGAAGGAGGAAGGCTTATGAAACTCTTAGCTCGTAATAAAATTTTTGCCTTACTCAGCCTTTCTCGCTTTTTGAATACCCTTGGTGCTGCCATCTACAATCTGGTCTTTGTGGTCTTTGCCGCCAGCATGCCTCAACCTAGTCTGGCGGTTGGCATTGCCAATCTCATTGTATTTATTCCCAGCCTCTTTACCATTTTTGTTGGCATGAAGGCTGACCACACTAAGAAAAAAGCTAACTGGTTGATCCGCATCGGCTATCTCCAAGCGATGCTCTTCATCCTTATTGCGCTCATGACCAAGATTCCGGGTTACCTAGCCTTTTCGATTGTTTGCTTTTTAAACATCGTTTCAGATTGTTTGAGCGATTATCGCGGAGGCTTGCAACTCCCCATCATGAAAAAGAACATCCCCGACGAGGATTTGATGGAAGCCTATTCCTTCAACCAACTGCTTAGTATGGTCTGTTCGATTTCTGGACAAGCTCTAGGAGTTTGGCTGCTAGCTATCAGCCATCAAAATTTTGCCCTGGTCGCTTCGATCAATGCAGTGACTTTTCTCCTGTCTTCTACCTGTCTCTTGATTAGAAAAAAGCAGCTGACACATGATCCCGTCATTGAGCCCAAAAGTAAGAATTCTTTGGTACACGAATGTCAAGAGATGTACCAGAACGCCAAAAGTATTTTTGCAGATGAGGAGGTTCACCACTTTGGCAAGTTGCTCTTCTCATTGGTTCTCATCAATGCCCTGGGGGGATCCATCTCAGGTATCTACAATTTGCAACTGCTTCACTCCCCCTTCTTTCAGTTGAGCTTTAGCCAATCCCTCTTGATCTTAGAGGCAGTGACTATTTTAAGTATGGTCTGGGCTAGTTTGACACCCCACGATTATTTTTCCAAGCAATCGCTCCACCATACCCTCCTGTGGATCGCAGGTGGGCTGACCATGCTTGGGTTCACAAATATCCTGGTACACTGGGATTTCCTTTCCCTTCTACTCATCACTTTCCTTGGTTATCTTGTTGCAAAAATCAACCCAAAAGTTTCCAGTCTCTTAATGAGTAAATTACCCGCTGAAAAATTAGCTTCTACTTCTAGCTTTTTGGGACTGATGGTCAGCTTTGCCATGCCACTTGGGACAGCTCTCTTTTCTAGTCTAGCTATCTGGAGCCTTCCCCTAGCTTGGGGGACCTTTGCCATCCTTGGTTTCACTACCCTCCTCTTAACAACTAAATAAAAAACCCACCGTTTGGTGGATTGAGCTTAAAGACAAAGTTATCTTTTATACAATTCTATTAACTTCTATAAAGATAAATACTTTTTATTCTTTAGAGTTATTCAATCATCTACTGAAACTTTCCGCCGTGAGAAAAGTACTAGAAACAAGTTGTTTCTAGCACTCGGGAGTTTTGGAACCTTAGATCCAAAACTAAGTCATGGAACTTCATAGAAGTTCGCTGACGTCCGTACTCACCCAAGGAAAGGTTCTAAGATGATGGTGTCTTCAATCTGAATCCACTGTTTGATGGATTTTTTTACATATTTCTTAATCTTTCAACCCGCTCAGCAATGGGTGGGTGGGTATAAAAGAGCTTTTGAAAGCCGGATTCTTTTTTAGGATCGTTGATAAAAAGAGCACTGCTCGCATCATCGACATGTCGTTGCATTGGTTCGCTATTGTCTAGTTTTAACAAAGCATTGATCATCCCTTGAGGATTCCGTGTCAATTCAACACTTGAAGCGTCTGCTAGGAACTCCCGTTGACGAGAAATGGCTAATTGGACCAAGGTCGCTGCTAATGGCGCTAAAACGATGGCAAGCAAGGAAAGGATCAACATAACAATCTCCAAACCACTGCTACCTTCTCGATCATCGTTCCGGCTACGGCCGCCGCCCCACCACATCATCCGCCCACCAATGCTAGAAAGCATGGTGATGGCACTAGCAAGGGCAACTGCAATCGTAGAGATGCGAATATCGTAATTGCGAATGTGGCTGACTTCGTGTCCGATAACTCCCTCCAATTCCTCACGGTTCATCACAGCTAGAAGGCCTGTTGTCGCTGCAACAGCTGCATTTTGAGGATTAGATCCTGTCGCAAATGCATTCATCGAAGGATCATCCACAATATAGACCCGAGGCATGGGGATCTGGGCTACCATAGCCATATCTTGTACAATATGATAGAGCTGAGGGGCTTGCTCTTCCGTTACTTCACGCGCCCCATTCATCCGCATGACAACTTCCGTTGATTGGAAAATCATGCTAAAGGCATAGATGCCACCAATAATCAAAGCTAGGATGACGCCACCAAGTGAGGATCCTAACCAGAGGTAGCCTACGGCTGCTCCGATGAGAGCTAAGAGTATGAAAAAAGCAATAAGGAGAATCCAGGTTCTCCTTTTATTGCTTGCAATTTGGTCAAAAAGCATATTAGTCTCCTAATCCGCTAAAGTCCACCTTTGGTACTGCTTTTTCTTCTTCAGGCACTTGAAGGAATTCGGCTTGTTTGAAGCCAAACATTCCAGCAATCACGTTTGTTGGGAAAGTTTCCAACTTGACATTGTAGTTGCTTGTGACACTGTTGTACAATTGACGCGCATAAGAAATTTTGTTTTCTGTGTTGGTCAATTCTTCTTGCAACTGCATAAAGTTGGTGTTAGCTTTCAAGTCTGGGTAGTTTTCAGCCACCGCAAAGATGCCTGCTACTTGGCGTGAAAGAGCATCACTGGCCGCCATTGCTTCTGCAGGTGAAGAAGCTTGAGCCACTTGTTGGCGAAGTTGAGTGACCTTAGCAAGGGTATCCCCTTCGTACTTAGCATAGCCTTTTACTGTTTCGATCAAGTTTGGAATCAAGTCATTCCGACGTTTCAATTGCACATCGATTTGACTCCACGCTTCACGAGTTTGCATCCGGCTTTTCACCAAACCGTTGTATACTCCTACTACAATCAACACAAGGACCACAATGATCCCAAGAATAATCCAAATCATTTTATTGAATTCCTTTCATTTCTTTCTACCAGTATATCAAATTTCCCTTATTTTGTGGTAAAATAAAAGCATGAAACCAGAAGAATTTTATGTCCGTTTAGCCGATCTCGGCTTCCCATTAACTGATCGCCAAAAAGAGCAATACGAACGCTATTTTGAGCTCCTCGTTGAATGGAATGAAAAAATTAATCTCACTGCCATCACCGAAAAAGACGAAGTCTATCTCAAGCATTTTTATGATTCTATCGCACCCATTTTACAAGGTTTGATCGAAAATCAACCCATCCGTCTCTTGGATATCGGAGCTGGTGCTGGCTTTCCGAGCCTTCCTATGAAGATTCTTTTCCCTGAGCTGGATGTCACCATCATTGATTCCCTTAATAAGCGGATCAATTTTCTCCACTTGCTGGCTGAAGAGTTGGGCTTAAGTGGGGTTCATTTCTACCATGGACGTGCGGAGGACTTTGCGCAAGACAAGGCCTTTCGTGCCCAATTTGATATCGTAACTGCCCGCGCCGTTGCCCGCATGCAGGTCTTGTCTGAACTGACCATCCCTTACCTGAAAGTAGGGGGACGGCTTCTTGCTCTCAAGGCCAGCAATGCTCCAGAAGAGTTAGAAGAAGCCAAAAATGCCCTCAACCTGCTCTTTAGCAAGGTTGAAGACAATCTACAGTATGAATTGCCTAATGGGGATCCACGCTATATCACTCTTGTAGAAAAGAAAAAAGAAACCCCCAATAAATACCCAAGAAAAGCAGGCATGCCTAATAAGCGGCCATTGTAGTAAGATACAAAGGGCTAAGAGGATAAAGTCAAATAAGAGGCTGGGACAAAAGTCCTGGCCTCTCAATTGTCTTTAGATTGTCGAGCAAG